>Ga0209635_10000071_pt1 | contig 56905 bp, 90 predicted proteins | sample DeeMarSWOR230_32_FD_187463 | JGI IMG/M metagenome (GOLD analysis project Ga0209635, IMG submission 187463) | Marine sediment microbial communities from White Oak River estuary, North Carolina - WOR-2-30_32 (SPAdes) (version 2) | ecosystem: Environmental > Aquatic > Marine > Intertidal zone >...
TTTGTAGTTAGCTAAGAACTTCCCTTTTAATATATTCTTAAATAACTACAAACTTGTTTTATTTTTGTAATAACATTATCTAAAGATGTTATTTTTAAATAATCCCTAATTTCATTGATTTTTCTTTCATAACCGTATTTACCTTTAATACTAAAATAGCTTTTAAGATCATTTAATTCTAAATTAATTAACTTGATAGTTTCATTTAAAGTATTTTCTATTGTTTCAAGTTTATTAATATAATTATCTTTATTATTATTAAGTTCAATAGTCTTTTCAATATCTATATGTCTAGCATTTTCTTGATATTCATTAGAGTTATTATCCTTGATTCTTATATAATTACCTTCAATTTTTATTATTTCACCAATAATAATTATATATTCATGATATTGCCAAACGTTCAAGGCGATAATATCGCCAATTTGAACGTCATTAATTGTATATTGCATAACTCTTGATATTTTCATCTTAGAAATCCTCCTTGAATTCTGAAATCATTCGTTCCTTTAAGAATGTATTTCTTTTTTCTCTGTTATTTCTTGCGACAACTTTCTCGGTTGTTTGTTTGTTTGATAGATAAATAACTGTTTGCTTCCCTCTGGTTATTCCTGTATATAAAATACGAGAATCCATAAAAGGTGAATCTTGATTCATTACAATAACGATATATCTAAATTCTGAGCCTTGAAGTTTGTGTATTGTAGAACAATAAGCTAATTGAAAATTTTTAACAGTCTCAGAATTTTTCTTATAGCAAACAGTTCTATCCAAATCTTTGTAATATACAGAAAATGTTGTTTTATCTTCATCCGAGATACGACCACTTTCACCATTCATAATTTCGTTTTCTCTATCATTTTTTATGCACATGATCTTGTCGCCCTTATCAAAGGGAAACCATTTTGACAACTTATCTTTTTCCTTTACAGGATTTATTTGTTTTTTCAACATTTCATTTATATTGTTAACACCAGTAGCACCCTTTTTAATTGGTGCAATAAATTGAACTTCAGAATAAAACCTGTCAATGTCTTCATATTTTTCTAAAAGATAATTGAAGAAATATAATATTGAATCCTTACAAGTAGAATCATTCACTTGTTTGCAATAAAAATCTTTCTTTTTAATAGATAAGTCAAAACATTCATTTTTATTAATTTTTGTTGCAATATCAATTATGTTTGAATCCCCTTTTTGACGAAAAACTTTTTGAAGTTTTACACATGATATTATCTTTGATTCAATTAAATCATGTAAACAGTTTCCGGGTTGAACGCTTGGCAATTGTCCCGGATCACCAACAAGAATTAACTTTTTAAAGTCAATTGGTGAATCCTCCATCGTTCTTAATAAATCATAAAATAATTCCGTATCAACCATTGAAAACTCATCAACAACCATTACAGATTGTCGATGAGTTCCAGAATCTTCAGCAACATTTAAAAATCTATGTATTGTTGTTGCCAATGATCCAGTTGCTTGCTCCATTCTTCTTGAAGCTTTTCCAGTCGGAGCGGTTAAGAAAGGACGAAAATTTAATTCTTTTAAAATAAATAATGCACACTTCAAAAGAGTAGTTTTACCACTGTTACCAGTAATAAATATTTTATTATTTCTTCTTAAGATTAATTTATTTGATGGTACTGTAAAACAATATTTATAATTATCTTTTGTTTTATATTTATTTATTTTAGTTTTAATATGATTTTCTCTTTCTTGAGTAAAACTAATTAAAGTGTGTTTTGAAAAATGCACTATATATTCAATAGATTTATATTCATAATTATTATTTTTTTTAGTTCCTACTCTATCTAAAATAGAAATATTAGTCCTATATCCTAAAGAAGATCCAACAAATTGTATAAAATCAGCATTTTCTTTTATTGTAGATGAGAAATCATTTCTAATTTTATATCTTGCATCCCATTGTGTAACTTCATCAAAAATATAATTAAATTGTTCTTTATTACATAAATACCATTCAGAATCAAATATTTTTGAAGTATAATAATTAAAATAAAATCTTGTATATTCTGTTTTTTGTTTTGTCTCAGTATAAGTAATATTACATTTATTAAGTAACATTCTTAATCTATTTATTTTCCTTTGTTTTTTTAAATTAAATTCCCAATGATAAGTATTTTCATTTCTCAAACATCCATCAGCTTTTATCGCTACTTGTAATCTAATTTCAAATTCGTTAAAATAAAGACCTGTTCCAGAATAATTAAAAGTTGTTAGAAATTTTCCTCTAAATCCTTTTGTAGCTTCATGATTTATTCTTATATCTTTAAAAGATTTGCGATATAAATTATCTTTTGATGTCATATAAATAACATTATGTTCATCACTTAAACATTGATCTAAACCTCTATTAGTTTTAAAATGCCACAAATATTCAGACTTATATTTATGATATTCTAAAGGATAAACTAAATTAGAATTACCAAAATGATTATATTGTAAAACTTTTTCGCCTTTTTGATATTCACTAATTTTTTTCCATTTATGTCCATTGAAAAATTCGGTGTCACAATCAACGCAACCTGCTCCACCTGTTAAAATACTTACTTTATTATTAACAATATTTTTTATACCTTCAATTTGCATTTTATCAAATTTCATTTTATTAATTTTTTCAAAATCTTTTATCAATTCATCTATATCATATTTATCTAACATCTTAATATCTGTTTTTTGTTCTTGAATTTTTCTTAAATGATAAGGAATTCTAGTCTCAGCTTCAAACATATCTTTTGTATAAACTTTTTCACCATCAATTTCCAATCTTTCATTTTCTTCGACAAATTGATCCACATTTCTTATATTTAAAGAAGATAATTTATCTAACAAATCATCTTTTAAGATATAACAATTTCCCATACTAGTATAATATTTAACTACATATTCAACCAAATATTTAAGTCGAATAGGATTATCTACTTTTACGCCAACTCCTAAGCCGATTTTATCAGCAGCTTTAAAGCCAAAATCAGCATTTTCAATTAAGATTTTGTATGGATTAAGTTTAAATTCATCAAGGCCATGCTCTAAGTTTTCGACTAATTCATTGATTGATTTTATTTTGGTCGGACTGATCTTATCGCCTAACATCATATTTAATTCCTTAAAAGTCTCCATTGATTCTAACTTTTGTAAACCTTCTCGAATTAATAAAACTGTTCCTGCTCCAATACCTTTTATTTTAGGATAGTCATCTGTTTTATAAATATTTATATCTTCGACTTGATCTAAGATTCTTTTCGCTGTTTTTTGTTTGATTCCCGGTATTGAACAAAGCAAATTGCTTTTAGCTTGTTTTGAATTATAGTCAAATTCTTCATACTTACATTGAAAAGATTTTTGACCCTTATAATTTCCCATTATTCCAACCAATGTCTTTTCCCCATCGGCAAGCTCGAATCCGTCAACTTTCACGCTGACTGACTCACTACCCATCCAACCTGCATAGATATGAAAATCACCATTTGAATATATTTCATTTTGAATATCAATTTTTATTTTTTCCATAATAATCCTCCTGAGTTAATTTATTTTTTCAATATACTATAATTATATTACGTGGAATCAATACTGTCAACAAAAATGTTAAAAGGAGACAAATTTGCCCCCTTTTATTTATGATGTTACATATTTTTAATTTTATAATATATTTAATATTTTTTTTCTTATTCTATAAATATTGTAAAATAAGATAATTTTTGATATATTTGCATTTGGATTTAATAGATAATTTTTAAACATTATTTCTGATATTGTTAAGTATTCAGAAATTTTGATTTTTTTTAAATTTTTGAAATACCAATTTTTAAATTCTATGAAGTTGATTTTTTTTGCAAATATTAACTTCATAGAATCATCATTTAGATTTATAGAGTTTTTTTTAATTGATTTATTCATTTAGTATCGTCCTTTCCAATATGATTTTTTGATCTTCTTCATAAATATTTAATATGTCTTTTTCGGATATATTAGTTATTTTTCTTAGTTTCGAAGGAATAGCAATAACTAAGCTATTTCCAGACTTAAAAACAATTCTTTTATATTTCTTTTTATTTTTTAGTCTTTTCATCTTTTACATTGCCCCCATTATTATCTTTTTCATCTTTATTATCATTAGTTTTTTGAGTATTTTTAGAATCAACAGGGGTATATTCCATTTCAATTATTTTTTGATCATTATTTTTTTCTTTTTCTTTCTTTTCGGCAAGCTCTATTGTTTGTTTTATTCCTAGAATCATTGTTTCAACCATATTTTTAGGAATCTTACTAATTTCAGTTTTTTCTTTTAATTGATTCTTTTTAATTAATGCTTTGATTACATATTCAATGATTTTATACTCTTCCTCTGAATTTAATTTTACTATGTCTGACTTCATAGCCTTGTACATTCTATCAATATCATTTTTATCAACAAATAAAGATTTTGTATTATTATTAGTAGTCTTTTTATTTTTATCATCTAGAGGTATATCAATAATATTATCGCCGTTGATTTCTGCACCGATTTCCTCATTACTATATGTTCCCTTGAAATCTTTAGTAAATATCTTTCTTGCTCCTGAAGCTATAACACACTTAACAAGCATTGTTGCAGGCATTTCCGCCCAATTTCTCATTGGTTTAGTCTTGCCTGAATTCTTGTCATAATATGTTCTGAAATATTCATCAAGAGTAACGGTCCATGGAAATTCTTGGTTCCAATCACTTCTTTTACATTTAAACCAAGCTCCAACTATCTGTTCTTTATTTTTTCTATAGAAAGTTCCTTCTCTTTCTATCAATTCATCATTACATTCAACTATTAATCCAGCTTTCCAACCTTCACATAAAGGATGTTCGTCAAGCCTATTTGTGAATACATCTATTCCAACCACCATTTGAACTTTATCACCAAACTTTATCAAATGAGCTTCCCCCAAAAATGGGTTTAGTCTTTGATATTGACAAAGTTTTACAAAAGAGAATATTTCCATATCCGAGAAATCATTTCCCTTGGCAATTACATTTCTTACTATGTCCAAATTTAATTCTACTCTTCCATTTTCACTATCGTAACTAACCTCACATTGTTTTTTTATCAATTGATTGTTATACATAAAACGCCTCCTAATCTTTATTTTATAGCTTAATTTTATAATAAATCGATAAAAATGTCTAGACATTTTAGTAAAATATTTTGCTTTGACATTTAAACAAAATAGTCCTATAATATATATACAGGAGGTGGGTTAAATTGAATGATGTAAATGAAACATCTTTAAATGTAAAAATTCCAGATGATTTATATATTCAATTTAAAGTTATTTGTACCAAAAAAAAAACAAGGATAAAGACAGAGATAAAAAAAGCAATAGAGCTGTATATTAAAGTAAATAATATAAATAAGGAGATTTATAGAAAATGAAAAATTGGTTAATAGATTTTTTGATTATGAATACATTTATAATTATTCCTATATATGCGGCATTAATTATTTCATCGGTTGTATATATAATATATAAAACAATAAGATGTCATTTTGAGTATGAGAAATTTTTAAAAATAACAAAAGATTTATCCAAAAATTCTGAAAATACAATAAAAGAATTAAAAGAAGGAACTTATAATCTTAAAAAAGATTTTAATTTTTTAAGATCCATTAAAGATAAATTTGATAAAAAAGAAGATGATAATCAATGATTAAATTTGTCCTATAATAAATTAAGAAATTGAGGATGACCAATGTTGGCATTGTTATAAATATAATGAATGTTTTCCTAAAAAATAAAAAAGAAAGAAGGTTAAAAAAAATGGCAAAGGTTTATATAAGTCCATCAACACAAGAAGATAACAAGGGAATAGGTAATTATGGTACGGAAGAATACCGGATGCACCAAATCGGCGATATTGTTTATTCTGAGCTTAAAAGACATGGAGTTACTGTCTATAAGGCAACAAAGACAATGTCACTATCTCAAATAGTTTCAGACAGTAATAATAAAAATCCAAACTTGCATTTAGCAATACATTCCAATGCTGGTGGAGGTAGTGGGTGCGAAGTTTTTTGTTATAAACTAAATGAGTCAACGGGCCATAAATTTGCAAAAAAGATATATTCTAATATATCTAAAATTACTCCAACAAGTGACAGAGGAATAAAAGCCGGTTATAATTACTATGGAACTGGAAAACATATGTATGAGGTAGCTTATACAGTAGCGCCAGCGGCTTTAGTTGAGGTAGCTTTTCATGATAACGCAAGTGATGCCCTGTGGATAATAAATAATATAAAAAGCATTGGAATAGAACTTGCAAAGGCTACATTAAGTCAATTAGGAATAACTTATAAAACTTCGGAAGTATATCCAGATATGCCTTATACTAAGTGGGCGTATGGCGAAGGACTAACAACTAGAACTGACTACGGATCAAACCAAAGTCTAACTGTTGAGCAATCATTTCATATATTACATAGATTTAAAGATAAATATATTAAATAATTAAAAAATTACATTAAAAAAATGGAGACCTCAAAACTCCATTTTTTTTAGTACAATACATAACCAATGTAAAACCAATTATAACAAATATACAATAAATTTCCTTTTGAAAAACATCCATCTATTTAATTTTACTATTTAATTTTAACATATTATTTAGTTTTTTTAAAATCAGTTAATAGAAAACCTGCCGAAACTATCAAGGTTAATACAATATCTATAATTGAATCAATTTTATTGCTGTCTATATCAATAACATCTATTTCATTTAATATCAATAAAATCAATGTTATTATAGATATTATAAATTTTTTATTTTTTAATAATTTTTTTATATTTACCATATTTAATCATCCTTTTATAAATGTTTCAATCAATTTTCTTAACTTGTCAATAATGGCAATCAAACTACCACCTATAGCCCCAAACATTACTCCAAGGGCTGTAATTTTTCTAATATTAATATTTTCTTTTGATTTTATATTACATTCTTCTTTTGTTACACAACTATCAATTTTATTATCTATCTTTTCGATTTTTTCGGCAATTTGCTTTATTAATTGCTCATTGTTATTATCAATTTTATTATCTACTCTTTCAATTATTTCTATTATTTTTACTAATAAATCAATACTTTGCATAATTTATCCGACCTTTTTTATTTTACTATTGCATATTTACTGGCGTTAATACCATATAAGAATTTGATCTTAAAGTTAAATTTTGTGCGCCGCTTGAATATTGCGCCCATTGTAATTGAATTTTACCACCAAACTCTCTAGTTTTTATAATGAATGTTTCTTGTATATTTGCTGTTCTTGTTGTATCTTGTGTTACTCCATATACTGCTGCTTCCGTAGCATCAAAACAACTAATCTTAATATTTGAGGCATATGTACTTGTTGTCGATACACTAGGACCTATAACATTCCTAGAAGTTATTTGCTCACAATTAGTTAATTCCCACGCTACTTGTAAATCCCTGTCGTCGGATGTACATGCAGCTCTTAAATATAATTCGACTATATATGTTTCATTTGGTCTTAAATATGCAAATAAATGATTATCATCTTGTAAGGTTGTAGAACTACTTACGGATTCATTAGCAAGTTTTTTTATAACAGTTGGCCTATATTCATTTACTAGATTTAATTGACTCATACTATGAGATATAGAGAAGTCTATTAAAATACCAAAACTTGATCCATTGTTTACTCCTAAATAAATATCTCCAGGACTTGAAAAAGTTGTCTCATATTCACAAATAGCAATTATTTCTCCTTGTTTTGAAGCAATAACACGTAATGTATCATTATGTTTTTCAAAATAAATTATAATTTTTTCATTTTTAACTAATGAATTACTAAAACTCCAAGTAGTATCAACAGCAGCTCCACCATTAGCAACACTTAAATAAAGTATATCGGATGTAATATAAACCTCAGCATAATGAGTAGAATCAATGTAAAATGTCATTGATGGAAGTTCTCCTGCTTCTTTACAAATCCATTCAAATCTAGAAATAAAACAATTTACATTTTCATATATAAGCATTCCATTTTTATAATTATCCGGCGTAAATGGTGCTTCAAAATTTTCAGGGTTTAATTTCATTATTCCTAATTTATTTACTTGTTCAGCTTCATCATTTACAAGACTCCAAACAGGGTAAGCTTGTGTAAATTTATTTTCCCATCCTGATACACTTCCCAAATATTTTTGAAAAGCATTAAAATAATCGCTATCATCTGGATCATGTCTATTCATTTGACATAATTGAACTAACATATATTCGTTTTGATATCCAGCATTAAAATCAATTTCGATCTGGACAAAATCAATATTATTCCAATTTGGAGCCCCAGCCCATACATAAAAATCTGATTTTGGAACCCAAGCTACATTCCATCCAGTGTCAAATCCCCAAGCATCAACATCAAAGTCATACTCATAAGTATTAGCAGTACTTCCATTGCCTATATTAAAATAAATTAATCCTCCGCTATAAGCAGCAATATCAGATAGATAAAACATTAATAATATATGATCACCTGTACTTGAAGCGATTTCATCAAAAAATTTTGTCAAATCTAAGGCACTTGATAAAATTATCGACGAATCTAAAAATCCACTATTGTTTATGGCAATAGTCATTTTTAGACATAAATCATTAAGTATATTTAAGGCTGTTTCATTTGATAAAGTACATTCTGTTGGATTAGCATTACCGTAAACAGTATAATCTTCATTAAACAAACAAATATCTTTTTGATTTCTTTTTCTAAAATATTGTAAATATTTATTAAATTGAAAACTTTTACTTCTTGCCAATTCCAAATCAGTTATACCAAGTACTCCTTCAATTGCATTTAAATTTGCAGCATTGATCGGAGGACTAGCACCATCATTCCATGTTATTTCAGTAAAATCATTAAAGGCAGTCATTATATCACCTTCCTTTTACTCTTTCTTTCGATTGATTCTTCTTTTGTAATTGTAGGTCTTGAAATTTTAGGTTTTTTATTTTTAATTCTCATATCTTTTGATATAACTGGATTAATCATTTCCATTTCAAATCTAATTATATCAATAGTTTGATTTTGAGCTTCTTCTAATTGAATTTCTTTTTCTGTCAGATTATCATTAATAGTTGTTTGCTTATTTGATGTATCTAATATCGATAAAAATTCACTTTTAAAATTCAATTTATTTCTAATTTGATCAACATATTTTTGACAAAATTCTTTATAAATATCTTTAATATATTTTTCATCATTCTTTTTTTCTGAGTCTATCTTATAATCTATTCTAAAAATCAAATTAATTACCCCCTTGTAAATTCATCCTCTCTGACAAAATTTATTTGTTCAGTTGCAGTTTTAGATTCGACAGGATCGAGTATTATGCGACTTATCATTAATCCTGTATCTTTTCCACTGCCTTCCGTCCAATTGATGGATTCTGAACCACAAAAGAAACCTATTTCCTTTATTGTTACAATTCCACTTAAGTCTTCTGGCTCAGTATCTAACAGTATTCCAGTACTTTGTACTAATCCGGTACCGGTTTGCAATTTTGAAATAATAGGAAATCTATAAACTTCATTATATAAACTTGTTAAAGTATCTAAATTTGCCGTATTATCATCCCCAATAGCTACATGTTTTAATAATAAATCAGTCTCGCCAGTTCCATAAAAACATTTTATTACTTCATTCAATGCATTATTCATTAGTCGATTATAGATAACTCTATTTGTTACAATTTTTTTTGTTTTAGTATTAAACTTTATAAGTCTAATTTTGCCTTTCCATCCATACTTTTCATGAATATTAATCATAATCACCTCTAATCCGTTTCCGTTCTTGTTGTATCAATTGCACCCGGATATAATAAATTTGATGGATATAGTCCACCGGGATCATCGGCAGGATATAAACAATCAAATTTTGTTATAACTACAGTTCCAGACCAATTTTGTTCCTCAGTTATATCATAAGTTTTTTCAATAGAGGCATCTTCTCTAAGTGTAAATTCTTTTGTTTTAGACATCCATTCTTTAAAGAAATTTACAAAGCCTCCGATCTGAGTTCCATCAACAAGTGTGGCGCTTCTTTTAAATGGAAGATTATTACCAACATCCTGAATTTTTAAACTTCTTACAAGATATCCTCCACCGCTTGATGATAATGAATTTATACCAAAATTCGGAAAAATAGTATCGCAAATTTGTCCATTTCTCCAATTATGATTATATGATTCTATTTGAATTTTATTTGCTACACTTGAATACCTATCAAGATCGGCTTGAATTTTATTTTCAGCGATTAAAATTCCCTCAATACTTGCTCCTGACTCAACGTGAACATATAATCCCGATCCACCCTCAACAGCTTTTCTTTCATTTATGGCATCTTCATCTTCTTTTACAATATCAACTTGATATTGTCCAATATATTTTAATACCAAAAATTGCCCAATTGCTAATTCTTCTTGACTTTGATCTTGAGTTATTGTATTTTCATTTTTGCTCCAATACCAATACATATCGGAATCCAAACCATTTATTCCGACATATCTAGGATCGACTAAATCTTGATCTCTTGGATTATTCTTATATTTTTCTGTAGTTATATAAAGCTTAGGTTTATTATTCAGTTTAAATCTTACATAATATGATCTATTATCGTCAGGATTTGGATTTGCTGTCTCTGTAATTTCGTCGGTTATAGCATGTACACCCGTTAAAACTTCTTTAGTTCTTAGCTCAGAAATATCTTGTCCAATTTCTAAAGATGTCCACAAGTAATTAGTATTTTCTCTTACTTGTGGTCCTATATGTAAGGTTCTGTCATCTAAATGAAATTTTTTGCTTGGACTTATATACCATTGCCATCCTATAAGATCAACAAGCTCATTAAATAATTTAGAGCAATAAATATAAGGACAATTTACTGATATTTCATTTAATGTTTCATCAATAGAGTTATCATCATACCAAATTCCATCATCAACTAAATAATTATCAATTACATCTCTGACTAAATCTGATATTTTCATTTTTGGATAGGATTCATTTACTGGAATCCTATCGCAAATTTCATTATAATCTACACAAGTAATTGTCTGCCTAGTAGTTGGTCTTTGATTTATTTTTCTTGTTGTTGGAGTATCTATTTTACCACCATATAATAATATTCCGTTCTCCCAGAGTTTTACATCTTTTCCGCAAATAGATTGAAAATAAAATAATGTTCCTGATAAATTTTCATCAATTAAGTCAAAACTTAAAACGCCTCTTGTTCCAGTTTCATCATAACTTATATTTAAACTTTTAGTAGCTACTTTAACACCTGAAGGCAAAAACTCATTATTAATTTTTAATACAAATGACATTAAAATTTACCTCCTTGCCTTCTTAAAAATTCTTTCATTTGTCGCATAAAATCAGCTATATCTTGAATTCCATTAAAATTAAAATCGCCACTAAATGTCACTGCCTTTGTTGTTGCTGTTTCCGAAATAGATAAAGGCTCTTTATTTAATAGTAAATTTCCCAAGAAATCACCGGAAATTAAAGTATCGGCTTTTTCTAGAGATTTTTTAATTGGACCGGCAAAATTTAATTTATCTAAATCTTTCAATGGTCCCTCTTTAGCTGGACTAAATGGTAATAAATCTCTTAATTTTTTTACTAAATTTTTCATTGCTGTTATTGTTCCATTTGCGGCGGCATTAATACCATTTTTTATACCATTTACAATGGACATGCCAGAAGAATAAGCCGAAGAGGCTAATCCAGAAATCTTATTTTTAACACCCGTTACCATTTCTTTTATAGCATTTATAGCCTTTGATTTTACTGAACTCCAAGCCGAACTCATTTTACTTTTAATATTACTCATGATGCTAGAAAGAGAACTTAATAAATTATTAAAATTACTTTTTGTATCACTTATTAAATTTTTTGCAATACTAACTACTTTCGATTTTACACTTTCCCATATTGAGCTAATTTTACTTTTAATATTTGTCCAGATTGTCGATAAATTGCTTTTAAATGTATTAAATCGATTAATTGCATCTAAAACTAAAGCAATTATAAGAGCTATTGCCTTTGATTTTATATTTTTCCATGTGTCAATAGATGACTTTAAAAGCGAAAGTAAGGTATTAATTATTTTAACTTGCAAATCAAGAAAATAGTTTACAATTGACATTATAAAACTTGATACTATTTCAAAAACTTTGCCAGGTAATTCAGTGAACCATTGTATTATTCCATTTATCATATCTGGAACTATGGAACCACCTACTAGCTTTTCATATAATCCAGTAAAAAAGTCAATAATACCTTCTACAAATCCGCTTACTAAATCCCATATAGCTATTACTATATTGGAAAAGAATTCTAATACACTATTCCACATGTTTTGAAAACTTTCATCAACTAACTTCCAATTACCAGTAAACAGTCCAACGATTACTCCCAAGGCTCCGGCAATAAATGAAATTACATTCATAATTGCGGCTATAACATTATCAATTGCTTTAACAATTCCATTAAATAAACCTACTACGATTCCAATAACAACAGCTAATACAGTTCCAATTACTATACCTATAGCTTTAAATACAGTAATAACGGGACCCATTGTTGCTTTTATTCCATCAAATGCTCTTTTAATGGCAGAAAAATCAAATCCTGCAAAAGATTTTGTAATTGTTTCTTTTACATTTGAAAATCCAGCTCTTATTAAATCAACAAATCCACTAATTGTGCCAACTATTGCACCCACAACAGAACTTACCTTTTCTTTAATTGAATTAAAAGCACTAACAAAATTATCTTTAAAACCTATTATTTTATCCCTTATACTTATAAGTTTATCTCTGAATTCAACAAACTTAATTACTATATTATGAATTTTTGTCATAGCTTCAGGAGGAATCATATTTTTCATAGCATTTATAAAATTTCCAAAATTACCTGTGGCTATTCCTTCAAATAATCCTTTAAATGCATTTTTTATATCATTAGAATGTATTTGAATGAAACTTGCCACTTCTTTGATCTTTGCTCCTATGCTTGTAAATTTTTCTTTAATTGCATTTCTAACACTTTCACTACTAAGAATTAAACCAATAAAAGCAGTTCCAAGTGTTGTTATTATACCAATCGCCGCCATAATCGGTATTGAAATTGAGGCAAAAACCGTTCCTAATAGTGCCAATACTGTTGAGACTCCACCAATTATACCTCCTAATATTCCTATAGAAGTTCCAATTGCCATAATAATAGGACCAATTATAGCAGCCATTCCAGCGAAAGCCAAAGTTAGTTTTTGTTGAAAAGGTGTCAAAGATTGAAAAGCATTTCCTACAAAGTTTAACCCCTGGACAAATTTTTCTAAAACAGGTACTATAACTCCCTTTATAACATCAAAGAACTTGATTAAATTAGATTGTATTGCCGACAATGCCGCATTCCATCTAAAATCTAATGTTTCGGAGGCGGCTTGAAAAGCTTTATCTAGTGATCCAGTACTATTTTTTACAGCATCGAAAGTTTTTTTGTTTGATTCAAGATTATTTCCCATCAAATCAAGAACACCCATTAATGCTCTAATGTTAGGAAATACTCTTGCCATAGCTTCTTCACCATATTTATTTGTCATTTCTCGCAAGTCCATTAATGCTTGGAGTAGTCCTTCATCTTTTATTTTTTTTCTCATTTCTGAACTTGAAGTTCCCATTTTTTTCAATTGTTCCTCTGCCTGTTTACTAGGCTTGATAAGTCCTGACATAATAGACTTAAGTTGTGTTGCAGCTTCTGCCGCATTCGTTCCAGTCTTGGTCATAGCCGCTTGCGTAGCGGCTACCTGGTCAAATGTTACTCCTAGCTCACTTGCCAAAGGCAATACAGCTCCCATTGTAGACGCTAAGTCTGAGGCTTCCGCTTTACCTTCCCTAACTGCGGCAACCATTATGTCGGTAGCTTGTGCGGCTGTTAAATTCTCGGAGCCATAGGCATTAATTGCCGATGTTACCAAATCAGCAATTGTTTTTGTCTCTCCAAGTCCTGCTGCACTAGCTTTTCCAGACATTTTTAAAACATCAAGAGCTTCGGCTCCACGAAGTCCAGCACTAGTTACATAAAACATAGCTTCCGCAAGCTCTTGAGGAGGTTTAGCAATTTCAGGACTTAAAGCTAAAATTTCACTTTTCCATGAATTTACTTGTTTTTGCGATACTCCAACAAGTCCGACGACTTTTGACATTTCTGCCTCAAAATCTTTGCCGAACTTTGCAGCGGCTAAAACACCTGCCGCTAATGGAACTGTAATAAACTTTGTTAAACTTTGACCAAAATTAGTTATTGAAGTGCCTACCCCTTTTAAATGACTAGATATCTTACTTGAAAAGCTTGCACCTGCTCCAAACGCAGTATTCAAGCCATTTAAGAAAGGATTTGTATCAGCGTCAATCGGAGCGGTAACTCTGCCAACTATAAACATTTTAACAACCCCTTAACATTTGCCGATAGAATCATATATATCAATGTCTGAATTTTCGGATAATTCAACAAAATTTCTATTATCTTTATTTTTATACCAATAATAATAGGCTGAATTATCCGGCAATCCTTTTATTAATATTAAAAATTTTCTCCATGTTATTAAATTATTTCTATGAATATAATTTAAATCCATATTATAAAATCTTTGAAAATCAGCCTCCAAGGCTCCCCATGCCCAAATTATCAACCTTGGATCGACATTTTTTTTTGATCATTTGGATTGACATTATATCCCCACTCTTTCATAATTTTAGGAACAATTTGTTCATAAACAAACATCATAGAAATTCTGTTATCTCGTGATCTTTCAAGATCATCCAAAAACTTTCTTCCAAACATTAGTTCAAGAAATGGCATTAAATATTTATCTTCAAAAGCTATAATCCATTTACCATTTATTTTCCTATAACAATGTCTTAAAAAGAAAGTTGAAAAACTAAAAGGCATTTTTTGGGGAAGATAATAAGTTTTTCCTAATAATCTAATTTCTATTTTTTGTTTGCTATCTTCTTTTAAAGCTTCATCGAAATCAAAAACAAGATTGTATTCTTGATTTTGTGCAATTTCAGCCTGTTTATTTTCAAGATATTGAATTCTTTCGGCATTATCTTTAAATTTCGTATTTTTTGACATATTCTAACCTTTCCCAATTTAATTCTTTTCTAATTGATTTTATGAGCCCGGCGCAATTTGAGTTTTTGAGTTAATTCTAAATGAAGCTTTCCATTTATATACGCCGGAAGTGTCGGCTCCTTCTTCATAGCTTGTAAAAAATCCTGATAGACTCCAACCATATCCAGTGTTTTTTGTACTGGTCATGGTTATTATTTTTCCTTCATCTACAGCATCTTGAAGTTCTGATTGACCATCATCGGGACCACTTTCAGCCGATTCTATTGCTATACCTTCAACGTCAGCGGTCTCCGAGACTGCTATTGATGTAAATACTTCATGTAATACATCAGTGCCGGGAACAACGTCTTCGGACCCGGTTATGTTTTCCTCAGAAACGGAAGTTTTCTTATTGAAAGACGTAACCTTTGAAACTATTTCGGAATCAACAGTTACGACAGTATTCGCAAATTTGATTTCATTTTCAACATTATCTGGACTTGCCATTAATACTGGCATAAGTGGACCCAAAAGAATTGTTTTCAATGTTTTTTTAAAGATTTTAAAAGTTTTATTACTTAACATTAATATTTCTCCTTTCTTATAATCTGTATAAATCTCCCGTACTTTGTAACCTATAATTATAAGTTACTGCATATTCGGTACGATTCTTTTCATCTTTTCCTATTGCTCTTGGAGGTTGATCTATAAAAACAGCACTTACAATATTTCCACCATTTACAAGAGATTCACCACCAAACCCAATAAAACTTTTATGGATATTATATAAAATTGTTTTCGCTTGTGCTTTACTTGCATTTCTAGTAATTATTTGCAATCCGAATTGATCGATTTTCAAACTGGAACTTTCGTCAATCTGTGGAGAATCAACATCGAAAGCAGTTATACAATTGTCAGGGTCTAAAGGTTGAAAATTATCGAATAAATTAGTTCCAACAGTTCCAAAACCTTTATTTTCAAGCCACTGGATGAAATCATCGGCTATCATTTCAATATATTTGCCATGGCAAGTGCTATATTTTCGGGAAGTTTCTTTTTAACAATTTTATTAAGTGGATCTCTTAAATAAAATCTTTTTCTTCCATGCTGAAAATTTGCGTTTTGTTCATGCCACCGAATAGCGTACGGAACCACAGGATGACCAGTGCCGGGTCCTCCTCCAAAAGTAGCACACCCAGCAGGTTTTCCACTAGGGTCCATTACTGCCACTCCTGTATCTCTTAATGTTCCCTCATCCAATGGAACCTGACTTTTCGATTCTCCAATAACTTCTTCAATTGTCATATATACTCCTGTTCTGGCTCCTTGATCAATCAATCGCATTAATTCATTGCCTCTCCACATTTTCCACATAATATCACCTTACCATAATTTCAAAATGATGTGTTTTTCCAGCTTTTAAAGGATGATCAATAGGATCAATCTTTAATACTTCCATATTTGATCTTGTATATGGTGAAGTTTGATCTATCATCCAATATGGATAATTAATATCAATTTCACAATTATCTTTTAAGAAAACAATTGCAGTTGATAAGATTTTTTCCCCTTTTTCATTTTCAATCAAATTATTTCCGTATTGTACAAACCCTTTTAATCCTGTTGTGCTGGAAATATCTGAAAAATCGCCTGCAGAATTTCTTTGTCTTTTTCTTAAAGTTACTATATGGGTCATCATTTTGTTAAAGGCAGGTAAACTCATTTTAAGCCCACCCTTCTTTCAATTATTCCTGAAGAAATCAAAATTGAATCATGATATCCCATACTTTGTGGTAATATTGTACCACTTGAATTTTTACTTTTTGTTACACTAAATCTACCTAGTTTTAAATTATCTTCATTGCTTGCCATATCGTCACTATTAAATAATTCTGTTATCATTCCAGCAATCCATATTTTTATAGCATCCTTTTGTCCTGTTGTAACTTCAATTCTGTAATTTGTATTAGAAACATTTATAAATTCTCTATCATCAGTCAAGAATATTGAAGTTACATACCAAGTTGAGGAGCTTGTATCAATTTTCCAACCATTTTCATAAATACCATAATTTCCAATTCTGGAATCTAACAATCTTGAGGAAATATTTATCCTAATTGAAGTGGCTTCCGAAGAATCTCTTCCAGTTAATGCCGCATATTCTGAGCTTGTTATATATGCCATTAATTATCGCCACCTTTTCCATTCTCCTGTTTGTGAATCTTTTTTATATCCAGCTTTTTCAATAGCCGCCCAAGCTGTCGCATTGGATTTTTGTTCACTTCCATTATATTTAATATATGCATTATTAAAAGCTTTGACCCAAATTTCTCTAGCTTTGGATGGTAAACTTTTTATTCTATCTGGATAATTATTTAATGTATAAGGCATTATAAACACCTCATTATTCTAATGTATTATTTGTATATTTACATCATTCATAATTTCACATCAACTAACTAACTAACATCTTTAGCTCTTAAAGCTCTTAAAAGGTCTTCTCTTTTTCCAACAGCAGGTAGCCCATTTTTTTTTGCAAGTTCTTGTAATTCTTTATATGTTCTTTGTCCTAATAAAATTTTCTTTTTAGAAACATATAATTTTGCGGCATTAAAATTTATATAAGCTTTCGCATCCTGCATTGGAATAATTAGAATATCACCTTTTTTAACTTTTTTACCTTTGTAATATCTTTCTTTTAGAAATTCAATTTTAGCTTTCATTTTTATCAACTCCTTGACAAGCTAAAATAATTTAGCTTGCCTCTTCTCCCAATACTGCAAATGGATAACGTGTGTCCTCGTCAGTATTGAGGCGATTTATTGGATTAGGCACTTGCCATCCAAGTCTCATTGAAGCTCTAAGAGCAATCATATTTTGTTGTGCAAGGTTATAAACTATTGCTTTGGTTGTTGGATTTTGAATAACTGCTTCCGTCAAGATTTTCCAAGTAACATCTTTACGAATAGCATACATCAATTGACTCCAATCTCCACAGATATCAAGAGATTTTGTCCTTATAATTGATCCATTTCTAGGGAAATAACATGGTTCCCCATCAAGCATATAATTTGTGGCTCCTTGGACTCCTTCTTTAGTTAGTGCCTTAAAGACAGGATTTCCTTGACTATCTCTTAAACCTCTCAATTTAGACCTCATATTCATTGATAAAGCATGTCCGTTTACCATAAATCCATCTTCTTCAACTTTTGATATTATTCCACCCTCTGCCATAATATCGTCGAATATATCAGTGCCAATGCTTCCTATCGTAACGAAGTTATTTGCGGCTGTAGCTGCCATAACAATATTATCGGGCCATATAGATGGAGCATTTACTCCGTAAAATACTGCTTGATCGAAAGCTTTTCCGAAAGCTTCAATCAATTTAGGTCTTGCCTCAGCCCAAATGTCATAATCAGCATCATCAAAGACTGCCTCTGGTATTGCTACCATGACATTGAGTTCCTCGGCATCAATATATTTATTTTCCCACATGATATCAGTTAATTGTTTCCATTGATCTTCTTCATCTACAGTTGAGGGACCAGGATTTGAAAAATATGCTGTAGGCAAAACAGATAAACATGGAATCCTTCTTTGCGCCCTAGACATGTCAGGCGCTCTATTGCCAAGAGTCATAACGACACTTTGTTCGGGTACACTTTCAATAATTTCTCTTTGATATTCTTCAGGCATTAATGTTTCAACACCAGCCCTTGGTATACTTGTAGCCATTCAAGACAACTCCTTTTACTAGTCGCCCCTTCCTGCCGCTCTACGAATCAATGCATTCATATCAAAATTCTTTTTTTTCTTTCCTGCTCCGGCGTTTTGATCATCGCCAGAAGATTTTACAGAACTATGATTTTCATTTACAAGATAACTTTTTTCTTTGATTAATGCTTTCAAAGATACTCCTACACCTTTAACATTTCCATTATCATCAATGGTAACATTATCTAAATCCATTAGAGCAAAAGCCGCACTAGGGTCAACTATGTTTAATTTTGTCGCTTGGGAAATTACTTCCGCTTTGATTAGTGTTCGATTTGCTTTGTTTGTGGCTGCCAATGCTTTTTTATCTGATTCTTCCTTTTCTGCTTTTAATCTTTCTATTTCTGTCATGCTTTCCTTAGCTTTATTGGCTGCCATTTCTTCTTCTTTTTTCTTTACTGCTTTATTTATTCTTGATTGTATAAGGGCATCAAAATCATCTTGAGAATCAAAAATAACCCTGCCATCAGTTTTATTGGTTTCTTTGCCTGAATCATTTTCATTGTCATCATTTTTATTATTATCATCATTATTGGTATCATTTTTACCATCTTCGGAACTTTGATTTCCATCATCAGGAATCGATAATATCGGTATTATAGGCAATAGGAAACTAGATAACAATAGCTTTTTAATCTTTTTCAACATTTTGAATTCCTCCCGTTTTATGTCTGTCGACAATTAATTCCGTTCAACGCCCGTCGGCTTAAAGCAATTATACCCTAAATGACGAAAACAAACAAGCATGTTTTGAATATTCTACATAGAATTCAAAACATGCTTGTTTGTTTAGTTTTAGTGTGATCATTTGACGTTTTTATATAATATTTCTTTTATTTTGCAATACTTTTCCTAAACGTTTCCATTTTGAAAATATTTCAGACTTAACAAAACTTTTATTCTGATATGAAAAGGCATAAATAAAAAAATTATTTCTATCGCATTGATCATATAAATCTTTTAAATTATATGAAAAATCATATACTCTATTAAAATTATCTTCCTTGTTTTTTATCTGATCTAAAATATATTCTATTAAATACCTTTGATTTTCATATATTCTAATTTCAATTCCTTTATAAGATATATATAAATATTGAGAATCGGTTATACTTATACAAATTTTTTTAATAAGTATCATTTATTCATTATCCTCCTTATCTTCCTTGCTAATATATAAATCATAGTCAATGCATTTATCACAATTGACATGATTTACACATTGATCATATTTTTTACAATTATTCATTTTACATTCCTTCCAAAGTCTATAGCTTTTAGAATTTCATATTTAAAAGTTTTTGGCTTTTTATTATGAAATTCATTTATATCTTTATATTCATTTAATTTTAAAATAAAACAATGTAATCCCATTTTTCTTAGTTCAAAATCAAGTTTTTCTCTTGCTATCTCAGATGGCATTTTTTTATTAGGTTTTTCTTGATTTCTTTGATCATTATCAAAGCAAATAAAGAATTTTACATTGTTTTCTCTTAATTGATCAATAAATTCTTCAACTATTTCTAAAAATTTATTGATCATAGAAATAGAGTTTAAACCAATTGCTTTATTATCAATTGATTCTATACTTAAACCATCAAAAACGCCTTCAGTTAGAAAGATACTATCATTTTTTTGAGAATGCCTAATATAACCAGCATTCCAAATTTTTAAAGGCAAATCTTTTAAATTAAGTATTTTTTTATTTTGCGTATTTAAATAATCATCTCGTCTTAATATTACATTTACAACCTTTCTTTCCTCCCAAACTGGAATTATATTTTGATATGCCCATAAATTATTTACCTGTGGCAATAAATCTCTTGGAAAAATATTTTTTGGATTTTCACAAATAATTTTATATCTTTCAATCAACTTATTACCTACATTTCTTTTATAAAAATATGTATACTTTTTAGATTTTTTAAAATTTTGTAGTATAATATTTGTTAAATTAAACTTATTAAGATTTTTAAATTTTATTTCTGAATTTCCATTAATAATGTTTTTACAATTTTTATATTTCATTGAAATAGTAGGATTAAGTCCTATTATTTCAAGTCCTTTTTTTATTATAAGATGAAAATCTTTTTTTATATTTAATCCTTCAAGTTCGGAAATTACATTGAATGAATCTCCCTTAAGTCCGCAATGACAACAACAGACTTTTCCTTTTATAGACAAATCATAATCAGGTTTTTTATGTCTATGTGGAATACAATTCCAATTATAATTTGTTGGCTTTGCACCATAATATATTAATATTCTCTCAAGGCTATCTCTTATTTGATTCTTTTGATCCTCTGTATAAATTACTTTTTCTTTACATCTCATTTTAATCATCTCCTAATCATCAACATTTATTAAATTCATAGCTTCTAATAATAATTGCATAGCTTTATTAACTTTTTTTCTATATTCTACAATGTAATCACTATCTTTTAAAAGGTTTGTACCTTCTTCAATGGCATTCATTATATATTGTTCCATAGCATTCATAATAATAATTCTTCCTTTCTAGTCATTATTTAATTTGATTTTTATATCTGGAGCACTTAAAGATAATCCTTTAAAAATTAATCCATCACTATTTGATATACTTCCATCATCACAAAGATATAAATCTTTGCGTAATATCTCAATCAAGACATTTTGATCTATATCAAGATATTTTTTTTCAATTTTATTTTCTACTAAAAAATTATATAATTCTTCTTCATCATCAATTATAATTATTTGTTTTTTAAAATATATTTTTGCGGATGGCAAAGAATATACTAACCAATTATTTTTATTTACAATTGTATCTTTATGAATAACATTATTAACAAGAGTTTCAAATAATAATTTCCAAATTTCATGTTTTAAAAACTCTTCCTTTGATTTAACTTCCTCAGCTATATCATTGATATAATTTTTACTTTTCTTTATCATTTCCTCACAAGTAGTCAAATATAAATCAGCTCTAAGTCCTACATTTGTATTACTGTATTTTTGAAATTTTCTTATATTATCATCATATTTTTTTATTCTATAATCAAAGATTTTCTTTTTATTATTAAATTTAAATAATTCTGACTTATATTCAAGTAACATTTCCTCGATTGTTACATTTAATGCTATTTGTTCATTATTTATCTTATTAATAACCTTATTCAATTTCATTTCCTCCTTCCATTTCTGAATATAAATGTTTTATGGTTACTTCTATAAATGATTTATTTGTTGTATTAAATTCCTTTGATAATGCCTTAAGCATAAATAAATATTTTTTATCAATCATTATGGAAGCTCTATCACATTGTTTTTGATAATTTTCATTTGTTTTATCTCTTTTTTCTCTATTAATAATAAATTCAATATCATTAAGCATAAATTATAAATTCTCCTTTCAATTAATAATTCTAATTATAGCATTCTATAATTAGAATGTAAATATAAAAAAAATAAAAAGAGCTGTTAAACTCTTTTTATTTCATAACATCATTAAATCAATAAGTAACATCAAAAACCTGTCAATCCTTTGTAAGCCATATAATATTATATCAATTTCTATACAATTTATGAATATAAAGTTTTTTATATTCCCTGATTATATTATTTTTAGGAGATAAATATATAATCAATAAATCTATTTGCTTATCATTTAATTCAAAATATTGATAAGGTCTTCCTCCTGTGGTTCCTTTATCACGTTTTACAGTAATAATATTCATTTCACCATATTTTTTAAAATCATCAATATATTTTTTCAATAATAAAATTATTGCTCTATGTGATATATTTAATTTTTTTGATAATTCAATACTGATCATATTTTCAATCTATCTGCCAATTCCAAAATTTGTTTTGCGGCTATTTCTCCGGCTTTTCCTCTAATATCTGAAGGATAAATATCCTCAATAAATTCTTTTTCCAAGTCTCTCATACCATCATTTAAAGCAATATCAAATAATTTGATCATATGTTCCATGCTTTTTGCATGATAGCCTATCTTTTTTGAATAAATCTGATATTCAAAGTTTGCAGTATCACCTTTAAAATGATTTAATACATCTTTACAACAAATCCAATCAGGAAAAATAACTGGTTTTCCTAATATCCATGCTTCGTAAAGTGTTGATCCAGCATCCGCAATTATAATATCAGCATTTAACAAGATTTCAATTGGTGATAATTTTTCTTTTCTATGCATTCTAGTAGTTGGATGTAAAGTTGTAACCAGATTAAAATCCTTTGGAATTTTATTCAAATATTTTTGAAACATTGGAAAACTTGATCTTCCCCTATTTTTAGAATGATATCCATGAGTAGGCGCCCAAACTATTGTCGGCTTAGAATTTTTCTTAATTGGTTCCTTTCCTATTATCGGGTCTAATTTAGTATATCCACAAATAAAGATTTCGCCTTTATACCCAGTATTCCTCATTCTCTTTTCCCAAGCGGGTCCCGGAACAAAAACATATTTGTAATCTTTTATCTTTGAGCCTTTCCAATAATTTTTATCACCTATTCCATGAGAAAAAAATAAATCATGGGGTCCTACTGGGGCTTTTCCTTGTTCGTTTATTCTAGCACTATTAAAAAATCTTACATTCATTCCAGTTAGCGGATGCTTAGTATATCCAATCATTTTATCTGACATATGTTTCATTATTGGATTTGCCAAAGTCTGTATTGCTCCAACATAACTAGCTCCGGCGTGCTGGTTAAGATTATCGTAAACAAAGTTAATTCTATTTCCATCAATAAGTCCATGTCTTTCAATATAACTTTGATTATTTGTTTTTCCAATCCTTAAGCTTCTATTCATTCTCATTTTACGTAATGTGAGATCGGAAATTTTTGTTATTTCTATTTCTTTAAAAGGTTTAAAAGTAATTCCATCTATTTCTATTGTATAATGTGCCTTATTTAAAATTTTCATTCTATTTCTTAACCTCCAAAATATGATTGTCTAAATATTTTCCATTTTCAATTAAATCACAAACAAATGTTCCGACTTCCTCAGGTTGTAGCATATTTTCAAAATTATCATCAGGCTCAAGAAAACGTCTCATATCTGTATTTACAGCGGAAGGACATATGCAATAAACTTTTATTCCGTACGGTTTTAATTCTTCCGACATTGATAAGCTGAAATTAATCAAAGCCGCTTTGGAGGCTGCATAAATCGATCGCCCAGGTCTTGCTCCAAGTCCAGCAGTAGAACAAATATTAATTATTTTACCTTTTATTTTTTTCTTGATACAAAATTTTGCATACTGTTGAGTACAATTTACAACAGCTTTAAAATTTACATTAAATTGTCTATCAATTGAATCAATATCTATTTCTAATATATTTCCTTGTTCGGCTACTCCTGCATTATTTATTAATGCATATGGAAGGTAATAATCACTTTCAAAATCATAAAAATCTTTAATACATTTCTCGAATTGTTTGAAGTTTGTAACATCAAAATCATTATATTTTGAAATTGCATAATATAAATTGTTTTTATTTCTTTTACACCATTGTTTAGCAATTGCCGCACCTATTCCACGACTAGAGCCAGTTATAATTATACTATTCAAGAAAACCACCTTCCATATAATTTAAAATAGCTTCTGCAATCTTAAGATCAATAGGATAAGTAATTTTGATATTCTCTATTTCTCCATGAAAAACGACTCTTCGATTAAAAGGAAATTGACTAAATGATTTTTCCCCATGCATAAATCTATATTTAGATATCAAGTCGTAATCATCCGTACAAGTTTCATTTTTAGCATTCATAAATTCATGAACTTTTAATAATTTTTCAGTATTATATTTTTGTGGCATTTGAACGCACCCTATGTCCTGTCTTTCAAAAGTATTTCCCAATATATCAACAACAGTTGCCAAAGAATAATCAATTGGAATAACACAATCACTATCCATATTAATAACTTTTCTTACTAATTTTTCACTCATAAAAGGTCTTACACTCTCACATATCAAGACTTGATTAGTATTGATATGTTTCAATTCATTATAAATTGATTCTTGACGAGTTTCCTTGGATTTTGACAATACAATATTATCAAAATCATAATTTGAAATAATATCAATAACATGTGAATTATCAGTGTCACAAGAAATTAAAATATTCCCAATTTCTTCGATTTTACTTAAAGTTTCCAATCCATATATCATTATAGGTTTACCTTTTAACCTAGCATATTGTTTAGGATATCCTAAATTTGCTCTTTTACCTATTCCACCAGTTAAATAAATTACATCAATCATATTTACACCTTCTAAAAACGTATATTCTATACTCCTTAAAATATTTAGTATTATTACATTTTTCAGAATATATTAATTCAAATCCTCTATCCTTAAATATGCTTTCATAATCTCTTGCCTCAAGCTCAATTAAAAATAAATATCCCTCTGTTATTCTTGCTATATCACCAAATATCCAATTACTTTCAATGTGTATATGCTGTAAGACTGCTATAGAAAAAATTACATCGAATTGGGAATTGTAAAAATTAGGAATACTATGTTCTATTGAGTCATGTATCAAATTTACTTTCAAATCAGGAAATAATTCTTTTTGCAGTTCTAAAGCTTTTTTATTTATATCAATACCAGTTAACCATTTATATCCATGTTGACTCAAATAATTTAAATTTCTACCACAATTACAACCTATTTCAAGAATTTTATCATTTTTAAATATCTTGAATTTTTCAAATAATTCTAATAATAATTCACTTCTTTCAAGTGTATTTTCCGCATTATATGTGATAGGCTCGTTTATTCTGTCAGGATTTGCCCAATATTTGAGACAATCTTCTAATGTTCCATTATTTATATCATATTTTTTCATCTTTTAATTTTTCCTTCCATAATTCTATTGTTGCATTATCAATAATTACTCTTTTATCATTTTCAAAAACATTAAGTAAAAATTTAATTTGTCTTTTATAATCATGTGGTGCTTGTGGTGTTTTTCTTTTTTGTCCATCTTTTCTTATTAATACTTTATTTAAATTATCCCATTCTAAATAATCAGGAATAAAATAACTTTTATGATATGATCCAGAATAGAAATCACACCCTAATATTTCTAATGATTTAATATTAAATTCTAATAAGTGCATAATTGCAATTGTTGACATGTTTGGCTCAGTTCCATCAAGTTTTTCTCTTAAATCATTTACAAAGAAATCAAAAACAGTATTTAGGGTTATTCCTTTTGTCTTTTCTGCGGCAACATATTTTCTATTTAATAATACAAATCTATTTAATGCCCTTCTTTCTTTTTCGGCTCCATAGACTGGATCACGTTTTGCAACAATCCATTTTATCTTGTCTCTATCTAATAATTTAATTCTACCTGTATTATATCTATTTGCCGCCCATTTTAAGGAACGCATAATTGCTCCTGTATGATATAATATGTCTGTTCTATTTCCAATATCTTCATGTATATCCGAATAATCTTCATGTAATGGATTTATTGGAAATGTATTATTAAGTCTTACAACAATATCATAACTATCAATCTTTTTTCCTTGTTTGGTTCCATTTAAAATATCACTAGGACCAATTATAATAATATTTTTTCCTTTTAGATAATTTGAATAAAAAAAAGCATGTTTAAAATAATTTATTCTTTTTACTTTTATTGGTATTCTTCTTGCCATTGTTTTCTCCTTAATCTTTTATAATTCTTATTATTTCAAAAGCTTCGGCATATTGCTTTAAAATTGTACTTCCATTAACACTAGCCTTATCTATTATTTTATCAATACTTCTAGGATGTGGACTTTCTCTTAATTCATCCTTATACATTCTTAAAGCCGCAATTTTTTCATTTAATATATCAAGTGAAATTGCATTAAAATAATTTGGTTTAAAACTTTTTGAATCCTGAAATTGCCATTCCGTTGATGATAAAGTTTCAAAAGCATATATTTTTTTTACTTGATCATTATTACATGGTCTTGTTGCTGTTAGGACTGCATCAAAAGTTAATCTATGATCAATATTTAAATCAGTGTAACTATGCGTATAAACAATATTTGGTTTAATTGAAAATATCCATGATTCAATTATTTTTACAATTTCCAGCAATGGAATAATATCGAATCTTTGATCAATCAAATTATCAAAATAAACATTATATCTTAAATATTTTGCTACCTTTTCAGAAATTCTTTTTAATTGATCAGTTTTTTTGAATATTTCTCTTGATTGCTCTATTTCTTTATTTTCATAAATATCATATCTTGAACTTATTCCAGTTCCTAAAATTAATACACTTACTCTATCTCCATTTTCTACATGTTTTATCAATGTTCCTCCAACGCCGATTAGCTCATCATCTGGATGAGCTACTATAGCCATTACATTATTATGCATTATCATTTCTCCTGATTTTTACATCGGCAATTATATGATCATTTTTCAAGGCAGCTCGTGAAAATTCAATCTTATATTTACCATATTCAATATATGCTTTGGAATATCCATCACCATCTAACATCCTAATAAAATCATATATTTTATTTAATTTAAATGATTCTCTTATTTTATTATCAGTTCGTCTTTTATATATTTTAGGATCACCATACTGATTAATTGCTTTTAAATTATTATTAATTATCTCTGGAATCATTTTTTTAAATACAATATCTGATATTCTGATAAATATTTCATCTAAACTTCCATTGAGACAAATATCTTTACTTAAATAAATTCCACCTGAATCAATGTTTTTTTCAATTTTAATTGCACATATTTTTGTATGAATAATTTCATCTAATATTTGATTTTGAATAGGACTTCCACCTCTTCCATGTGGCAAATCCGCACAATGAAAGAGTATGCAATTAAAATTATTATAAATCTCTTCCGGAATATACCATGACCAATGAATAAAAAACACATAATTAGGATTATATTCTTTTAAAGTTTTATAGGTTAAAAATTCTTTATCATTGATTACTAACATATTAGTAAAATATTTTCTCATTATTTCAGCATTCGCCAAATGTACATTTTTTATAGTAACTATAACTATCTTCATAATTCATTTTTCCAATTATAATAATTAAAATCAAAATAGATAGAATCCCATAAATGATTATCATAGAACTTTCTATCAGGTAAAATTGTCTTATATGCATTATATTTATCAATCATTTTTTCCCAAAATGCTAAATTTGGATTACAATTATAACATTCCCCATAAACATTATAAATCCTCATATTATTAAAAGCTTCAATTAAAATAAGCTCTAAAGCTGTCGAGCCATAACCTTTTCCTATATAATTTTGTCCAATTGTTAAAGCAATTTCAGCTAATCCATTCTCCCACTGAATATTATCAAGACCACAATAACCCACAAAAGTTTTTATAGTGTTCATTTCTTTCAAGAATATTCCAAAAAATCTTGAATTACTTTTTCTATCATTAACAATATCATCAAAGAATTTTCTTTGCATATTATAAGTAAGTAGATATGGCGTTCTATAAACACCATATCTTGAATTTTTATTCCTCCATTGTCTCAACATTTCTAAATTTTCCGATTCTAATGTATCTAAATAAATATTATCGTTCATATCTTCTCCTTATTTTTAATATTTTAATAATATCTTCAACCCTTACAAAATCTCCCGGAGTATCTACACTCCATTTATAATCAAAATTAAATATTGCGTTAACTTCATGTATTTTAAATTGTTCAGGATGTTTTTTTATAAATAAGGTTACATGTTCCCTATCTTCTTTTTCCTTTGCTGTCTCGTGAACATATTGTAAAACACTGCTTTTCATTACTTCAACGTCTAAACCACTAGGGAAACCATGAATTCCTCTATTATGAGTATAATCCGCATTATTTATTAAATGTTTGTTTATGGTTTCATCAATTACTCTAGTATAGAAAGCCAACATTGGACAATCGGATGTTATTCTAACTACAGTATTTATATTTTCTTTGGTAGTTTTATTTATATATTTAAATGCCTCATAATATCTAGTTAATACATCTTCTTCCTTTGCTTTACTAGCATAACAAAAACATTTATCAAAAAATAAATTAAAAAAAGTTTGCTTATCACAATCAGGAAATATCAAACCTGTAAAATGATTTAATTTACTTGCTTTCGCCGCTTCTATTGTATAAGCTGTCATAGGTATACCAGCCATATCTTTTATGCACTTGTTTGGAAATCTTGTGCTTTTCATTCTTGCTTGAATCAATGTTATTATCATTATAATATTTCCTTTAGTTGTTCTGGAGTTCTAGCAAATTCACTCGCATCTAAACCAGTAGAATCTTTCAATTTATAATGCCATTCAATTATCTTCGGCTCATATCTATAAAACAAATCAAAACTATTTGTATGATCCGAAATATTATCATATCTTTGCATTTTTAATTTTTCATAATCACGTATTTGTGCTGGATATTTACTTATACACCAAAGTTGTTCCATTTCTGTTCTAGGAGCTGAAAAACAGCCATATCCTTCAATGTTTTTTACTTCATGTTGTATTTCAAGCAAACTTGATTTTGAAACATATACAGGTACATGTTCAGGTACAAGATCGATCAAATAATCCAAATGTCTCCTGTTTGGTATTTTTACGAAAGGAACATCAAATAATAATAAATATTTCAATGTCTCTCTATCAAAAACGGATGAAGTAGTTTTATATCCTAATTGATCGCCATAATAACAGGCATATTCAAAACATTCTTTAGTTAATGGAATATTTCCACCACAAACACTAAATAATTGCCATTTAATTATAACTTCATGCTTATGAGTATCAATTTTTTTTAATTCATCATACATTCTTTTTATATATTTTGATTCATTTTTACATGTATTTCCACTACCAAAGTCTAGAATTATTTGACTCAATATAATCACTCCTTTTATTTTTCAAATTTTCCATGCACTCCTCTTTCTTTTCTGCTATTAGTTCTTGCTCTTAATGCTGTTATAGCCGCTTTCAAACCATCTATTGCAATATCATTTTCTTTACATTTAAAATCTGAATTTTGAAAATGTTCTATCATATTAATGCAAACGGCTATCATGTCAGGTAAAAAGATTCCGTTTAAATCAACTTCATTAACATGACCACATTGAAAATGTATTCCTGCTAAAATATCATGATTATCTTTATTTCTTATTAAATAATTGTGCGGTGCATTATTAACTATTTCGTCATGTACTATATAGGTATGATCTTCCGTTAATAATTCTTCCCCCAAATCAGTTAAAGAAACCTTTGACAAATTACCATTGATTTTCTTATAAAATCTGAAAGCTTTTTTTGGACTCCATGAAATATAATTATCTTCATACTTTATAGCATATCCTTCACTATCTTGGGGTATAGACGATATAAATTTATTATCCTTATATTTCATTTCTTGATATTCTCCATAAGTCATTGGAATTGCCTCTATTTCTTTAATTCCAAAATATTTTTCCCATTCATTATTATAATTTCTTGCATTTTGCATAATTAAAAATTCTCCTTTTTTATTTTAATTTTTTTTCTTCAAAAAAACTATTTAAATAGTTTTCTAATTTCAGTAAATCATTTAAATGTTTTTGTATATATTCTATATTTAAATTCGATTTGTTTTTACTAATAGATAAAGATTTTGTTTTACTATTATAAATAAATTCATCATAAGAATTATCTATTAAAATAATTGAATAATGCTTAAATCCATTAAAAATAGTAACAAATTCCTCAACAAGCGAAATGTTATATTTTAATAGATTCTTATTTAAAAATTTGATTAAATCTTTCTTTAAAAGATACTCTCTAATATTTCTATCACTTGGTTTCATTATTTTTGCTCCCTAAAATTTATTGCATTATCAGCCACAGAATTTATTAAATTCATCTTAGATATTAAAAATTCATTCTCATATTTTAATTTTCTATTTTCTTCTATAAGACTATTAATTTTTTTTTCATTTTCTTAAATTCTTCATAATCAAAATTCTTTTCATATCCTTCTTTTTCAAACATTGAATTTATTCTCCATTCTTTTATTTGTTTTTCCAATTTTTTATGTTTTTTTATATACGAATAATTTCCATATATATATAACAAAGTAAATATAATAAAAATTATTAATTTCATTATTTCTCTTATTCCTCACTGCAATCAATACAATAATTTTCCCATTCTCCATTTACTTTTTTAAATTGCCAATCATTGTTTTTAGCAAAGTCAACAGCTTCCTCAAATGAATCAAAACTTTCACTTTCACCGCAACCATCACAAACCAAAACATAGTAATTATTAATTTTATCAATCATTGATTTTTACAAAATTATTTATACAATTAATAATATGAGTTTGATCGGCTTCCATTAATGAATAAAATAATGGTATACTAACTATATTATTTTTTATTTTTTCTGTATTAGGATAAGTTAAACTATAATTTAACTCAGTTTTAAAATAATACATATGTTCGTAAATTGGTTTGAAATGTACAACACATTGAATTCCATTATTTCTCATGAATTCGATGAATTTTTTTCTTTTATTTACTTTTATAACATATAAATGATAAACATGAATTCTTTTATCTACGTTCTTTAACTTGCTACATTTTAGTTCAAGATCATATCTATCAACGATTTTATATCTTTTACTTGTGAATTTAAGATGCTTATCTTCTAATTGACTTAATCCCAAAGCGGCGTTAATATCAGACATTCTATAATTAAATCCTAGTTGTTGCATTATACCCTTTTCATCTCTTCCATGATTTCTAAATCTTTTAATTGTTAAATCAAAAATATAATTATTTGTTAAACATGCTCCACCCTCGCCTGTTGTTATGTGTTTTGCTGGATGGAATGAATAACAAACAATATCTGGGATTTGATTTTCAGCTAAATAATTGATTCCACCAAATGAATGACAAGAATCGCTTATGAAATATAAATTATTTTTATCACAAATTTCTTTAATTGCTTTATAATCACATAATTGACCGGCATAATCCATTGATATTATTGCCTTTGTTTTAGATGTTATATGTTTTTTTATGCTCTCAATATCAATTAAAAGTGTATCTGGATCAATATCAGCAAAAACAGGATTTCCCCCACAATAAGTTATACAATTGGCAGTAGCTACAAATGAAATTGTTGGAATAATTACTTCATCACCTGATTTAATGCCAATTGCATAACATGCGGCATGTAAGGCGGCAGTTCCACTGCTTAAAGTTTTGCAATAATTATAAGCTGTATAATCTGTCAAAGCTTTTTCAAATCGTTCAATCATTGGTCCTTGAGTTATATGATTACTATCCAAAACGGATAAAATTTCCGCTTTATCATAAAAATCTATATAATGTTTGGCATAATTAATCATTATTAAAGATTCTCTCCTTTTTTCTTTCGACATCTTGTTCTTTTATTGAACTAAATCTATCGATTAATTCATTGTTTCTTTGTTCTAGTTCAAGAACTTGTTCCCTTAATCTTTTTATATTATCTAATAATAATTCATTAGTAATTTTAAGGTTTTCATTCTCAATAGATTTTTTACTAAATTCAATTTTTAATTCTCCATGAGTCATTTCCCTACAATTCATTTAACATTTTCCTCATTTCTTCAATACTCAAAACATTATCTTTGTTACTACTAGAATATTCAAATTGATTGTGATTGATCCATGATTCTGGCAGTTTTTTATAAGAAATCTTGTAAAAATCATCATAAATTACTATATTTCTTGATTCTTCATAACTGATTAATATTTCATGAATTTTTTCACCTTTTCTTAGCCCTATAATATCTATTTCAGCATTTTCTTTTATTGCTTTTATTAAATCAATTATTTTTAAAGTGGGTAACTTAGGTATAAATATTTCTTGACCTTTCATAGATTCAAGAGAACTTAATACAAATTTTGCGGCATTGTCTACAGTTGTCCAAAATCTAGTCATTTTGGAATCAGTTAAAGGAAACTTACCACCTTCTTTGGCTATTTTCTTGAAAAATGGAATTACTGAACCTCTAGAACCAATAACATTTCCATATCTTACAACCGAAAATATTGTTGAATTATCACCTGAATAATTATTTCCATCAATAAACATCTTTTCCATACATGCTTTTGTACAACCATAGAGATTTATAGGATTTACAGCTTTATCAGTTGAAATTGTCAAAACTTTTTTAACTTTTTGGTCAATAGCCGCATCAATTATATTTGCTGATCCAATAACATTTGTTTTAACAGCTTCAAAAGGATTATATTCGCATGAAGGAACATGCTTTTGAGCGGCTGCATGTATTACATAATCAATTTCATTAAATGCTCTATATAATCGATCTTTGTCTCTTATATCACCAATAAAAAAAGATAGTTTTGGATTATTTTTAAATTCTTTTTTCATTTCTGATTGTTTATATTCATCTCTAGAATAAATATAAATTTTTTTGATATATTTATCACTATTTAATAATTGTTTTGTAAGTTCTTTGCCAAGTGTTCCTGTTCCACCTGTTATTAGGACTTTCTTATAAAACTTATTCATTAATTTCTCCTTTTAAATAATTTCTCTTTTTAAATTTTCAAAATCACAAATAACATTACTTAATAAATTATCTAAAGAATCAATCATAGATTCTTTTTCTTTTTTATATTTGTTAATTAAATCTTGAAGTTGATTTAATTGATATCTTTTTTGATAATTATTAAATTCTGACTTAAAATTATCTTTTTTAGTTCTTGAATTTTTCTTATCTTCTTCTAACTGCATTAATTTTTTAATTATATTTATATCCATTTGATTGCAATCATCTAAACCTATATTTTTATTATCTAAATTATTATTTAAAGTATAATCTATCAAATCAGCCACAATATTTAATAGATCGGCTGTGCTAAATTGAGAATTTTCTTTAACTGATATTCTTAATAATTCTTTATCATTTAATAATTTTTCTTTAAGATTTTCCATTTAATTCTTTTATCCTTTCTTTCCCAAGATATTCAAATTCAATTGATGGTATTGGACTTTGACCTTTTAAATCAACAAACATTTCAACTCTTTTTTTTGCTAATTGATAAATTTCTTTATAATGCATTTTTTTATTCATTCCATCAAACAAAGCTTTTATTATAATTTCGTCAGCTTGTTTTACTTCATCTAATTGATTAATATTTAATAAATCTCTTAAACTTTTCTTTTTCTTTTTTAAATCTTCAACAATAAATTTATCAATTATAAATAATTTATCATTTTCCATTTTTGTAAAAGTCAAATAAACTCTATCTTGCTTTATATAACCTTTACTACCTTGATCAATTGCATATTGTCTAAATTCTTTTAATATATCAGTTTGTTTTAATCTTGATATTTTACCTTTTTTTCTAACTTCCAACCATTCTTGATTAGCTTTTTGAGTAGATAAATTTAATAACAAATTTTTCATTCTAAAAAATTCTTGAGTAATTTTTTCTTTAAATTCTAAAACTTTATCATTTTCATTTTTTTTAACTCTCAACATCATAATCAAAAATGTCAATTGTTGTTCATTAAGATAATAAAATTTTTCTGGTCTTCCCCCTTTACTTTTAGAATTTGAAATTCCAAAAGTTCCGAATTTTTTAAAAGAATCTTCATAATATTTACATAAATTTGTAATACTTTTATGAGTTCTTTTTAATTCTTCTGAGACAATTAAACTTGTTGTTAATGGTTGATTATTTTTTAATAATACTAATTTTGACATAAATTTAATCCTTTTCTTTTTAGAATATTTGTTCAATTTTATTCTTTTAGAATATTTATGTCAATAGTCTTTAAAAATAAGTATCATAATTTAATGAGCCTTCCCAATTTGTTCCCTAGCATAATTTCTATTAAGGAACGTATTATCTTTTAAATGTTCTCTTTGCTCTTTTTGCCAATATTTAACTTTATTATCGGCAATATTTTTAACATTATTATCAAGACTTCCAACTGATCTTCTTTTCCAATTGCGAATATTTCGTTCTATTGCTCTTTGTCTTAACTGAGCATTATAAGATATTTTTTGAGCTTCATTATAGCCATATTCGTCAATTAATTGTTGTTCAGCTTGATCAACTCGTGGCGGCAATGGTTCTTTACCTTCAAACCATAGACTTACATCATGTTTACAATTACAATGAAAAAGTCCCTGTGTTTCAGCATCATCCACGCTTTCATAGGCTGGATGACGTTCTATACTTAAAGTTACGCCCTCGTATGGAGTGCATAGATCACAAGCTCTAAAATGAGAAGAGACAACAACCAAAGTAAATCCGCTTTCAAAATAACGATTTAAATTAGCCTGTAAAGAGCATCTACCTGAGACAGTACGACCGACCATTTCGCAATAAGTATCTATTGAATATTTTGCTCCATTTTTATAAGTTATAGTTTGAATTCCCTGTTTTGCTAGTTGATCCATCATTTCTTGAGAGTATTTTATCCTTGTGTAAATATCACCTTCTTTGAAATACTTCTCACCTGCTTGTATAGCTGCATTTCGATAAATATCCTCAGCTTTTCTTAGTATTTGAATTGGCTGATTATCTAAGTTGTAATATGCTGCATCTCTAAAAGTTTTATAGAAAGGTACATGTTCAGATATATTTTTAAATAATGATAAAGTCTCGCTGCTTAATGCTGGGATTGAAATTGGTGGTGGACTTTCAATTAAAAAAGATCCATTTTTGATGCTCTTTATAATTGATAAAGATAAATTATTATATTTTAAATCTGCTTTTGCATGGTTTATTCCTGCGATATATGCTTTTGCTAAATCTTTGTTTGCCCAACTTTTCCAATCTTTATTGAATGTTTTGGCAATTGTTGTGACTTCTGTAATATACGCTTTTTTATAATTAGTAACATTTGTGGGATCATTATTTATTTTTTCTAGTAATTTTTTTGTAGCAATCAGCATTCCAAAAACTACATTTTGAGCAGACAAATATAAATTTTTTCCGTAATCTTCATATCTATCAATGTTCATTTCTTCACCTTATTTTTTTGTTTTTCTTGTTCTTCATGATATTTTATTTGTTGTTTTTCAAATAATTCAAAATTCTTTGTATTGGCAATTCTAAAATATGCATCGCCAGCTTGAAAAAAATTACCGGCTTTTGTAATTTTAGCAATTACATTTTTATCATTATCGTGAAGTTTGTTTTCTTTTTTATCAATGAAAGTATTAACCAAAATTACTAGTCCTTTCATATAATATTCAAGTCCGCTTTTATAAATGGTATGAAAATCTTTATAACAATCAGGAACTAATAATTTAATAAATCTGCCATAATTGCTTCTGATCTTGTCGAGCATTGGTTGATAATTCGGCAAGCTTTGTTTTGCCAAATTTTCTAAATCTCCTAATATTTTATTTAATTTATCAGAAAATAAATAAATATTATTCCTATACTCATATTCTTTATCAGTTTCCCATTTGAATTTTATAACATCATTTTGTTTTTTCATTTTAACCTCCATCTAAGAATTGTATTATAAAAATTTATAAAAAACAAGGTTTAGGAAAAATTTTTCCTAAACCTCAGTTTCTATTATTTCACTTGTTATTCCTTCTTCCTTATTGATCTTGTCAACTTCTTCATTTATTTTAATATCATCCCAATCGGGATGCTGTAGTTTTACTTTCATGTAATTGCTTATGGCCTTTGCCTGATATAAATTTCTGATTGTTTCCGATACTTCTTTGCTATCTGTCATAATAGAATCTTCTATTTCTACACTCATATCAACATTTTCATAGTTAGAAGATAATCCACTTGACTTATCAAAATTTTGAGCTTGTTCCATCAGTTTCAATATTGCAGGTCTAAAATATTTTTCCTTTTTTGATCTTGTTTTCTGAGACTTATTTTCCCTAATTTTTAATGCAGTTCCAGATTGAGCATTCCCAAAGTCTCCAAATCCAAATGTTTGTGGTGAATATCCACATAAACTAACTATATGCTGGGATAGCTCCGAACATGTTTTCATATGTTCATCAACTCTTATATCAAGTTGTACCGCATCAATTGGCTTTGCGCCACTCTCGCCACCCATTTTCCAATTTGTTAGGTTAAGCTTAATAAATGATTTTTGAAATTTACTAAATTTATTTAAGAATACATCGGTTCCATTAACATCTGTCTTTGATGTATGGAGTAATTCTTCATCAACGAAAATTTGCCCCATTCCTAACTCTATGTCACGCATCCAACTTGTCCATGCAAAGTCCAGAGAATCTAAAAGACTTATTTCGCCTGAATAATCATTTATTCCTAAAGTATTTCCAACATCCAATTTATTGGGTCTCATGTTTGGAACATAAACACAACCTAGTCCATTCATGTTTTTATATTCTGTAAATTGAGATAGTTTTAAATTTTGAGTTTCCGATAAATAGTCCAAATCAACTTCTCTTCCAACTTTATTATGTGTACCTTCATTTAGCTTGAATTCTATTATAAGTGAATTCCCTTCCCTTCTTCGATTCTCAAATAATCTATATATCTTACTATCTGTTTGTTTTACTATTCTAAAAAACAATACTTCCCAAAGTCTTCCCCACCAAAACGTCGGAATAAACTGTAATGGATTGACAATGTGTACAATTGGTACATTTTCCAATTGTGGTGCTATGTCTAGCTTTAAAATACAACCTGACAAAGCCGCAGACATTTCCGCACCTTCCAAAAGAATACTATTAAAACCATTTTTAGCTAAAATATCATTTAGTCTTTGTCCTCCCTTAACTTTTTCATCATATTTAAATATTGGACTCTCAGAAAATAATAAATCCGCCGAAGTTCCGCAAATATCACCAGCTAATGGAAAATGTACTATTCCATTTCTTTCTTCGGCTTCTAATCTTGCCCAAAACTTTTCTTTAGTTCCATCAATTCCTGCGGCTGTTTTTGTATAAAATTCTAATAATTGCTGTGGATCGCCAGAATACCAAACAGCCCATTCATTATACTTTAGAAACCAAAAATTCCAATCTTTTGGTGGGAAATTACTTTTTGGATGCAAAAATGCCATTTTAATTCACTCCTTTAATAATTTTTTTTCTATCTCCTAAATTCCTAAGATTTTATACCTACTTGTAGCCCAAGCAATCAAACTATCTGGAATGTGGTCATCCTCTTTTGCTATCTGTCCTAAATCTGGATTACTATAGTGATATTTTTTCATTTTTTCCTGGGCTATTTTGCTAGTAATATTTAATTTATTTCTTTCTAATAAAAATCTTAATACATTGATGCCTATATCTTTCCATTTGTTGAATGCAATTGGTATAACTTGAGTTGGAACTCTTTTTTCTCTTAAAGTTTTTTGCAAAGTTATATTGCTATCTTTAGGATTACTATCACAATATACTCTTGTTATATTATACTCTATACATAATTTTGCGATATTTTCGCAACGTTCTTTTAATTCTACATATTCCCAATATTTAGTTATATTATTTCTGAAAACTTCCCTTGGGTCTTGAACAATAGATAATGCCGTAAATGAATATCCCCAATCAATTCCAGCCTCAGTATAAACTTTTTTCTGGAATTTATCTTTTCTACCTCTATTATATGATCTATCAACGGAATCGAATTCAAAAATCGTTTCCCCGACTTTAGGTCTTTTTAATAGATATTCAGCATCAACCATTGCCTTGGTGCATTGTCTTACTTTTCTCTCATATTCTTCTAATGTCCAAAAACCTCTTGGTTCTAATACTTCATTAATACACCAGGCATATAAATCTGCTCCAATTTCATGTCTACTATCGATTATATTAGACATTAGACCAAAAGCATTATGAAGTGTTGAGGAAATAATTACATTATCTAAAATTCCATAATTTGTCTTAGGTTGCCCAAGGGCCCCTAAATAAATTTTTTCTTCCATTTCATCAACTTCATCAAGTCTTAACTTTTGAGGATGGGGACCTCTTATTGATTTGGTTGAGGCTGCTAAAGCTTGAAATTGTGATCCATGAGTAGTTTTGAAACCTCTTCCAGCTACTTGACCATTTACAAGTAATTTATTTCTTAATTGAGCTATTGAAGGCATATTCCATATTTCATTTGTGTATGAAACAGCTTTTATTGATTGTTCTAAGCTTCCTCCAAGAACTGTAGTCCAACAATGCGGCTTGAATACACTTTCAAACCATCCCAACAATGCTAAAGCACGAGTTTTGCCACTTCCACGCATAGCATACCAGATTGAAAATGAATCCTGTTCAGAATAGGCACTCCATATCGCATCCAATGGCGATTTATGATCATTTTTTACACAATATTCGTTAGTTGATCTAGGATATGGAAACTTATTATTTAATACTGTGGCACAATAAATTGCCAAATCTTTTTTCGTTCTTGGTGCTGTTCCAATGTAACTTTCATCAATATCAACGATATTTGAAAAACTAGGAATAGATTGTTTTCTTAAATTTATTGCATTTATAAGAGCAAAGGAAACTAAATCACATTGCCGAATTATGGTTCTTTCATTCTTCTTTTTTGTTTTCAGTTTTGGCATTTAATATCTCTTCTTCCTTTACTTGTTTTTCAAGCTCGATGAAATCTTCATCATTTATGGCAGGATATAGAGCCTCAAAAGCTTTATCAATATATTTATCAGTTATATTTAATTTAACTCTACCTTTAGAAAATTCTTCAATAACTTCTTGATCAACTCTTTTCCATTTAGTCGGAAATCTATTACATAATGCAAATATCAAGGCATTTACATTACCTCTATGAAATTTAGTGATTTTCTTTTGTTTTCTCTTTCTTTTTATAACATTCTCTATCCCATTACTAACCAAGACTTCCTCATCAATTTCAATATGAGTTTCCGTATGCTCAAAGCCAGTTCCTTCTTTGTATAATGCGTCCGTTAGTTTTATTTCTAAGTTTTGTTTACTATTACTTAATATGTCTTTAAAGTCTGTTTTCAATTCAGAATATTTATAAAAAGTTGCTTTGCTTATTCCCAACATTTCATAAATTTGTTTGTGAGAATAACCCTCGTTTAGCCAAAACTTTATTTTATTTAGATTAGGCTCGATTATAGTATCATATGCATTATTTCTGCCAGTTTTTTTTTCTTTTGGCATATAGATCAACTCTTTTTATATTTTTCATTGAGAATGCAAGGAACGGCATTTTTCCATGATATTTTATGGTGCATTCTTTTTGACTTGTTATTTATTAGCATTGAAATTTTTACACATGAAGGACAAATCATTACAGTATAAAAACTTTTAACATAAGTTCCATATTTTAAATATATTTCAGTCATTCCACCAGATTGTTTTTGTGTTTGATATTGTTCTAAGGCTATATGATTCAACATAATAAATATTTTGCCTTCTTGTCCTAATCGAACATAAGTATTTACATCCTCGTTAATATTACCAACAAAATTAAATGGTTTTTCGGTGCTACATAAAAAACTATTCATGGCTTTTCTTTTTATTCTTATTCGCTTTCCATTTGGATTGTTAGTGCCACCGATAAAGTCACCACCTTGGGCAAGTGTTATAGTTACAATATTTTTATTACATTCAAGAAATTTAATCATATTATCAATAATATGATCAAAAATAGGCGTTTCTATCTTTTTATGCCTATATTCTAAATCTTTATTAAATCTATAATCTATTGATTTATAATCATCATCCAACTCCATAAAATATTTATAATTTAATTCTTTTGCTAAATCAAAACAAATATTTCTTGCTGCAAATATCACTTTTCTATCAGTAAAATTTTCAGCTCTATCAAACTTTTTATAGGCTTGATCTTTATCAAACATTATAACTTTATCAGCTCCATATTTCTCAAAATATTGATCCGAAGTTTTATCCTCATTGTCAATTACAATAAACCATTTACCGCTATATCCAAGATTATTCAGCATATCAAGTGTATGTATTTTTTCGGCTCTTCCATGGCTTAAAATAAAAACACAAAAATCATTTCTCAATTAAAATCACCATCCTCAAATAAATCTTTATCAATGGGATCTTTTTGATCTTCTCTTAATTCATTTAATTTTTTAGAAAAATCAACTAAATTATTGACTATAGCTTTATCCATATCAATTATAATAAGAGCCAAACTTTCCATTAATTCTTGGGTTTCATTATTTTGATGACAATAAAATTCTGCAATATTTTCATAATTGAAAGTTAAAAATCTATTTGCCGCTAATATTAAAAATTCTTTTGTTTTATCATCAATATTACTTGATTCAATTTTTTTAATTAATTCTTTTGTTTTATCAGCATTGACAAGATCATTAATAGGTGGTGCTTCCTCCATTTTTGGAGTATACTCAGGAATTTCTATTTTATCAGTATATAGGCTTTCAGCATTATTATTATCATTTTCATTTGATCCGGTTCCTTCAGAATTATTTAATTCATTAAATTCCTTTTCTAGTTCTTTGAATTCTTCATTATCGAAACCAGTTACAAGAAAATTATCTTCTTCAAAATCTTTCAAGAGTTCATATAATTTCTGATTATTCCATTCACCTGATATTTTATTAAGTGCAATGTTTAAGGCTTTTTCATCTATTTTATTAAGACTTAATCTTATAACATCAATATCATTATAACCAAGGTCTTTTAATACATTTCCTCTTTGATTTCCACCTATTATTGTATTATCTTTATTTATTATTATTGGATCAATATAACCAAACTTTTCAATACTATTTTTTATATTTTTGTATTCTTCATTCCCTGGTTTCAATTCTCTTCTTGGATTATATTCAGGAAAAATTAAATCATTTATATTTACCTTCTCAACCTTCATTTTGCCATATTTCATCTTATCACCCCTATTTTTACCTATATTGTACTATAAATATTGTAAAACAAAAAGAAAGCTCAGAATTTATCAAAGTATGCAAAAAAAAAAGAGCTTAAAGCCCTTTTTTTAATGTTCGTTACATGTACAATCGTCATCTTTACAAACAAAACATTTTGGTTTCATATCGCAACAAGAATGTCCGCATTTTATGTATGTTTCATGTTCTAAACGTCCATACAAGTCATTATGATAATTACATCCACAAACTTTGCAATACTTCACATTATTATTATTATTATTATCTCTGTTTTTAATATCCTTATTTATTTTCATTATTTTTCACTTTTAACAGATTTTATTGTATTGGACATAAAATCCCTTAATTCCTTTTCCTTGGTTGAACTAATGGCACTTGTTGCTACTTCATTGACTTTTACATAAGCGGCATCCAGCTTATTTTCTAATGATTTTATATTTTGTTTTAAATCTATGATTGTATCATTCTTTAAATCTATGATAGAATTTAGATGAAGTTTATCCGATTCACATCTAGCATTTTGAATACGTAAGGCAGTTTCTTTTTCTTCTTCCATTTTTTTCTTGATTTCTTCTTTTGTTTCATCATAGATTTTTTGATTTTTATCTTTTAAATCTTTTATTTCATTTTGTAATTCATTTATATCTTCTTCTCTTAATTCAATTATTTTAATTCTTTGATCTAGTTCTTTATTTTCATTTTCAATTTCTTTTTTTCTATTAGAAACATATTCATCAAAAGTCTTTTTCTGATATGATAATTCATCTTTTAATTTGTCTTCCCTAAGTTTCTTTTCCCTTATAAAATCATAATTCTTTTGATCTTTTTCCCTATCAAATTTCTTTGATTCTTCTTCCTTAAATTCTTCTATTTTTTTCTTAGCTTCTTTTATTCCTTCATCATAGAAATCATTGATTTCATCTTCTTTTTCTTCCAACTTATTTTCTAAAGAATCTCTTTCCTTATCAAGTTCATTAATAGCCAATTTAACAGCTTCAAGGCTTGAAGCTTCAACCTCAATATCATACAAGCTTTTCATTTACTTAGATTTAATTAAAATAGCTTTATCAAGATCATTTAAAGTATTAACTTTTTCATTAAAATCATTTAAGAAAGTATTTAAACCTTTTGTTATAATATTATAATCTTTAACTACAGTATTAGCCATTGATATAGTGGCATTATCTCTCTTTTCAGATATTGTTTCATTTTTTAATCTTTTAACCTCTTCTAATTTTTCTTTATATGCATCCCATATAATAGATTTATTACTTTTTTGTGTAATTTTTTCTGACATTTTAAAATCCTCTTTTCTTTTATTTTTTTTTATTTATTTAAAGCATAATGCTTTATGCTTTAATACTATTTATGAAATTTATTCAATGTTTGATTATAAGAAAATATCAATTTATATATTTCATCAAATTCATTAAAAGAAATATAACTTTTTAATATATTTATTTTTTCAACTTCTCTATTTTTAATAAATAAATTAGCAATAGCCTTGTTATTATCTATAATTGAATAAATTGGATTTCTTCCTCTTACGGTACATTTTAAATACATTATTTCAAATTTTAAATTTTGTATTATATTTTATTGTTTGATTTGAATTAATAATACCATTGCCATTTACATTGTTAATCTGTCCTTTATTATTGTTGATAATAATAGAATCATCATCTTTAGAACCAGTGGAATAATCTATATCAATATAACATGGTTTTTTGTAAGTTCTAGCATCATTATTTTCATTAATCGAATCATTAATATTATCAATAATTTCATTAACTAGAATTACTTCAGACTTTAATTCTACAGTTTCTAAGGCTTCCTTAATAGTTTCCAACATACTTATAATGCTTTTTTTTGCCGAATTTTTTTCTTTTTTAAAATTATTAAACATTTCTTAAATTCTCCTTTACCTTTTTTAAATTTTCTTTAAATTGATCTTCATCAAAGCTTTTATTATTAGATTTAATTATTTCTTCTCTTTTCTTTTGTTCTTCAATTTCTTTTTTATCAATGATATCTTTGTATGTTTCTTCTGGATTTGGCATAATATCACCTACTAACTATTTATAAAATCATATAATACTATTCCATCTTGAATTATTAATAAATAATTTTCTGAATTTAGATTATTAACAATTACTATACTTATTTGATTATCTTCTATTTGTTGAGATATCTTTCTTATACTTTCTACTAAATCATTCCAAATTATTGTTTTTTCTATATCTCCATTGTATGCTTGCATAGCTTCAAGCATAAATGATTTTTCAATTGGAATAATTTCTATAATCTTGATATCTTTTTTATACTTAATATTTGCTGAGTCCTTAAAATTTTCTTTTAAAATCTTTAATTGATCATTCAATTGACTAACTGGTTTTTTTGTGGCTGTCTTTTTAGGTGTCGCTGTTGGAGTAGGCTTTTTAGTTGTAGCCTTTAATTTTGTAGTTGTTGATTTTTTAGTATTTTTAATTTTAGCTATTTTCTTATCTTTTAAAAGTTTAGTTTTGTATTCAGAATTATTTTTATTATTTGGGGTTTGAATTTCACTATCACTTATAAAGAAACTTCCAATTCCTAAACATACCAGAAAACAGCCTATAAAGAAAATACCACTTACAATCATTATTATTTTTACTATTGATTTATTTTTATTCATTTTAATTTCCTCCAATTTAATCTCTTTTATTTATTCTTTCAATTTTTCTCATTAAAGAAGAATCATTTATTTTTTCCGCAATATAATCTAGTTCATCCTCTGTCAATCTTTCAGGCTTGATAAGTTCATAACCTCCATCATATCCTCCATGAGTGACTATCTTATATCCTAGTTGTTCTAATGTTACCTTGTAATAATAAATCGATCTTTGATTATTAACACCTATTTTTTCACTTATTTCTCTAGCTTTCATTCTCGAATTATTTTTCAATAATTCCAACATTTTCAATGAATTTATTATTCTATTATTTTTTATATTGCTATAATCTTTTTCCATATCATTAATTCTCCTTATATTTTTTTATATACTGTAATTTGCTTTTATTTTGCCCTAATTTTGTATTTTTATTTCAAGGCAATCATATTATTTGTTTTTAATCAATAATGTTTTTTTATGACAAAATAAGCACAAATTACAGTATAATATTTAAATCAATCTAAACCTTTACAGTCTACTCCTAAGAGGGGATTTTATCCCCTCTTCATTTAAATCAATTAATTCAAAATCAGAAATTTCTTTACAAGTTAGTTTTCTGTTATAAGTTATAACTTCAAACTTGTATCCTTTTTGATTCTCATGATTTATTAATCCGTTCATAGGCTGACAAGAAGGAGAAAACCCTCTTGATCTATAGGTATATTTAAATTTAGCTGACTCAATCCAATGAGGTATTGAATCAATTGTTTTTTCATCTATCATTGCTTTTAAAGCAACCCTTCCACCTTCGGGAATATATGGGGTTTGTCCATTCATTGAAGCATATCCAAGGTCTTTATGATATAGGGTATATTCATCAATATAACAAAGATTGCCATTTCCAAATGTTATATCAGCATTTAATTTAATTATTTTAAAATCTTCATCTTTTAAAATTTTGAAAGTATTATTATAAAAAGGTTCTTTTTCTTTCTTGAAATTTTTTATTTGTTCATTATAATTATTGATTTCTTCTATAACTGAATTTCTAAAATTATTAAGAAAGTCTATATATTTAATGATTTTTGATCTTATTTCTTGCAATTCTGATAAATAAAATTCTTCATTTAGAAAAGTATTATAATAAAATAAATTAATGTCTAAACCCTTCTTTTCTCTTTGAAATTTATTAATAACTTTTGTTCTTTGATCTTTAGCTAAACGATTGAAATAAATTCTAATTTCTTTTTCTGTTTTAATTCCAGCATTGCAAGTTTCAACTAAATTATTAATTATTTCTTTTTTTTCTTCTTCTTCATGATCTGTGATTTGATACCATTTTTTATTAACTTCTTCAGTTTCTTTTATTTTTTCTTCATGATCTTTAGAAACTATATCTATTCTTTCGTCATGATCTTTGCCAAGTAAAGCATTTATTTGATTATAAACATATGATTCATTTGTTGCCTTGATCTTAGCTTCCATTGTTACAATTCTTGTCGATCCATTCATTCTATCGACTTCGCTTATATATGCTTCATGATAAGTGTTTTTTCTGTCTCCACCTATCTCATTAACATCATAAAAAATTCCAAATTTGTCAATGTTTATGTTTGTAATTTTATACCATCCCGAATCATTCGCCATATCTCCACAATTGTAAAGATATTGACCTATTTTATATTTAGAAGTTTCTTTTTTATCTTCTTCAACTTCATCATTCCAAAATTCGATTTCTGATTCAAGAAATGTTTGATCTTCTTTAACTTCTTCTTTTTTATCTTCAATCTTTTTGAATGCTTTTTCAATTTCATTTTCTCTTATATCTTGTTTGCTTCTCAAATATCCATATTTAATTCTATCTTCAATATATTTTAAAGTGTAACTGCCGAATTCTTCATATCCATTGAAGCTTGTTGCAGCTTTGTCAGCTTCCATAATACTATCTATTAACATTTTATCTTCCAATGAAAATGTTTTTTCGTTTAAATCTTCATACCAGAATTCATAAAATTTCCAGCTTTTATCTATTTTCCAAACATATATTATAGCAATACCTTCCTCTAATAAACCTTGAATTTCTTTAGATAATTGTTTTAATGTCATAGATTTTTTACCTCCTAGATTTTTTAAAAAATTTATTTTTATATACTATAATTATATTACGTAATAGATATATTGTCAATGTTTTTCCAAAAAAAAACAAAAAAAGTATCATATCTAAAATATGATACTTTAACAAAAAAATAAATCTACTTTTACTAGGAGAACGAATATATTTTAAATATATTCGGAAAAAAATAACAATCAATATCGTTTATTTTAGTATTTGAATTTATTATATTACATAGAATAAATATCGTCAAATGATATTTTTATAGCCCGATATATAATTTTATATATCGGGCTCGCTCATGTTTAGAAAGAATGACTGATCCGTTTGTCATATATGCATAATTCATTTTAAATTATATTACATAAATAAAAAAATTGCTAGAATAAATCCAGTAATTTTTTTTAAACCCTTACAACCAATAAAAAAATAAAAACTAAACAAAAAGATATTATCACTTATATTATAAAAATATATTTATTCCTCATATCATAAATATATCAGATTTAATGTATTAGTAATTACATTATATCATTTTTCGGTTAAAAGTAAATCATCAATTATACTGCAATAATTTTTATTCTAGTTACATGCTAGTTACATGATGCAATAAATTCCTTTTAATTGACAAATGATAAAACATATATATACATGTTACTTGTAATAAAATAACGTTACTTTTTTAGTAACATCTTGTAATTTGCTTATAATGCTTATTACAAGAATCAAGTTACTTGTGTTACTTGATAGTTGTAACGCCTCTAGCTTAGTAGTAATCTAGCTTACAGCGATTTGTTACCAAATTTTATTTTTTATAAGCTATTATATATTTTTATATATATAATTATATATACATATGTATATGTTATATGTTAATAATTTGAATTACCTTTTCTATATATATATATATATATATATATTATATTAGGTAACTATATATATATATATATAATAAAAGCAGAATATCACTAATTTTTTGGTGTTACTTTTTTTGTTACCTAGTGTTACTTTTTGCAAGAAAAAAAGTAACACCTAATTTAAAACATGATTATTAGTAATATACAAGTGTTACCAAATTTAAAATGTGATTATTAGTAATATACAAGTGTTGCCGAATTTAAAATGTGATTATTAGTAATATACAAGTGTTGCCAAAAAATAAACACTAAAAAATTCTTGATTTTTTGCTTACTTGTAGTATACTATAAGTTAAATAAAGTATAAAAGACTATTATAACTTTGGAGGTTTGAAATGGCATTAATCAAAAAAATATCTGTATATGGTTCAAGTGGTTCTAAATGTATTGTTTTATCGAAAGAGATAAGAGAATTAGTTGATATTAAGGAATATATCTCTATAACTGTAGAAGACAACAAATTAATAATAGAACCAACAATAAAGCCAGTTGAATCAATAGAAAATAAGGAGAAATAAAGGAGTTTATATGTTGAAGATTAAATATAAAAGTATAAATTCTTTAATTACAATTTTAAATAAACGTATAAATTCTATTAGATTAGGAGATGAAAAAGTTTATTTAGAATTCGATAACATTAAGGGTTTATATAATGTTACTTTAAAAGAAAAAGTAGTAATTGTATATATAAATAAAGATATCACAGCGGACGAAAGAGAATATATCAAGAATACAATAAAAAATATATACAATAGAGAATCTATCATAAAAATAACATTAAACGATTCAATAATTCCAGATGGTTTTATTTATGATAATTTAGGAATATTGGTTAGAAAAGAAAAAGTTACTCCTAAAAACACTTATATTCATTATGTTAGAATATCCGATAAATGGCTTTTTATTAAATCAAAGGTTTATAGTAAATATCATGATATTTATCAATTTGAAATTGAAAGTTTTGATCCGGTAACAAAAGAATCAAGGATTGAATTATGTTCGGCTGAAACTATAGGAAAATGGGGATTATGTGTAAGTTTTTTAATGAATTCATTGGCAGTCAATACAAATGAAGAATTTAAAAAAGATTTAACTACATTATTTACTCGAATAAGTTCAGAAAATGAAATTCCAGATAAAATAACTATTCCATACATGGGATGGAATGAAAATAATACGGAATTTTTTCCATATTCAGATAAATTAAATATTGATTTTACAGGAGATACAAGCAAATATTTAAAAAATACCATAAAAGCCTTCCAGCCCAAAGGGGAAATTAATAAATTTATTAACAAATTAAAAAATTTTATTAATGATAATTATGATAGTGACTTTATAATATCTGAAAAATTTGCTGCACCTCTTATCGATCTTATAGGAATAAGAAGTTTTTCCATAAATTATTATGGAAAATCAGGTACTTTTAAATCATTAGCAAATAAATTTGGAATAGCTTGTTTTGGTGATCCTGAAAAATTAAGTTCTTCAGGTGGACACACAAAACTTGTATTAATGGAGAAATTAGCCAAATTTCATAACCTGCCATTTTATATTGATGAAATAAAGGAAGAAACAATAGATATTTATGGAGTAGGGAATGAAAGTGGCAGACAAAGATTAAATAAAAATGCACAAATAATGGAGTCAGTAACATGGAGAACTATAATGTCGTGTACTTCAGAACATTCAATGGAAAAGGATTCAAATAAAGAAGGTGAAATAAATCGAGTAATATGTTTATCTGTTGATTGTGTACCAAAAAACCTTAAAAATTTAGATGACTTTTCAAAGGAAGAATTTGCAAGAGATAATTATCTATTCATTAAAAATAATTATGGGCAATTAGGCGAATTATATATACAGGAAGTAATTAAATTAAAACCAATTCTAAATAATATATATCAAGAAATCTTAAATAAGATATACAATAAAAACAAAAATAAACAACATTTATATATGATAGCTTCTATAAGTTTAGCAAATTATATTTATAGAAAATTATTTTTTGATATTGATGATATTAATTATTCGATTAAATTAGGCAAAATATTTGTTAAAAAATTACAAGATATTGAAAATTTAGATTCTGATATAAAAATGTTACGTACAATAATAGAATTTTATGATATCAATGAAAATGCTTTTAAAATTACTGGAAAAGAATTTAAATGTAATTATTGTTATGGAGCAGTAAGGGAAGATCAAATATATTTTATTTTAAATCCATTAAAAGAGTACTTAGAAAAAAAAGGCTTTAATTGGAATGATAAAAAAAGTCTTATTGATAGAGGTCTTATTGAATATAAAAATGCAAGAATCGATAATGAGTTAAAAAAGCGAATAATAGTTAATACAGAAGTATTAACTAAAAATAAAAATATAACTATTTGGGATAATATGACTCCTGAAGAAATCAAAAATGATTTAAATAGTAATAACGATTTACCATTGCCGCCTAAAATAAAATAAAAAGGGAATGATAAAAACAATGAAAGAAAAAATGAAAGAAATGATTTTAAATTTATTACAAGAAAGAAGCGAAGGTATAAGCTTCGCACAAATAGAAGATATGTTTGAAGACAACAATATTAACTATAATGGAGATAATGTTGTTGGTCCATCAAGATATAAAAATATGTATTATTGGATTAATATGTCAGATGAATTTTCAGAGGCAATAAGACAACTCGAGGAAGAAGATAAGATAAAACTTAGTGTTTGTAATGTCATAGTATATATGGCAGATGGAAAAATAATTAAATTTCCATTAGCTAGAAAAGCTATTGAATATGAGGAGCCGCATTGGCTTCCAGTTCTTATAAAAATGAAAGAAGCAAAATTATGAACTATATAAAATTAAAGCAAATTAATGAAGATGCAAAACTAATCAACTTTTTCTTTTCAGGTCAATTGACAAAAGACTATGAAATAAAAGTTGATTCAAAAAAATTTGAAGTTGATAAACTTAATATTGCTTTGAATCAATTATATGAAAATCGTAAATTGAGACAGCAATGGGAAGCTAAGAAAGAAGGTAAATTTATTATTATCAGTCAATTAGATATCAATAAAAATCTTAAAAAAAATTTAAAATAGATTTTTAAAACTAAGAAAAAGAGAGGATATTTTTAAATGTATATTGAATATTGGACAGAGCATAAAGGCACTCATAACGAAAGACATCATATGAAACTTTCTGGAACTGGCATTATAGTAACTGGTCTTAAAAAACAAGCTTGTTTTGAATTTTTAAAAGAAAAACTTGATACATTTATTAATGAATTTGAAATGTTAAAACAAGTTGAAATTGGAAATATTCAAGAAGGACTTCCACCATATGAAAGAGTACCACAAATTATTTTTAATGATGTTGGATGTAAAAAAAAATAAAGATTTTTCTAAATGGCTAATTGAAGAAATGAAAAAAGAAGGGAAAAATAATAGATAATGAATAATGAAATTAAAGTTGTAATATGTCCAGACTGCTTAGAACTTGATTCGCAATTGAATTGTTTTCTAAGTGGTAACGTTTTTCAATGCAATCACTGTAATCTTATCTTTAAAAGTGAAAAGAATTATACTGGTAGAATTTCAGATGGCTACCATTCATTTGATGAATTATACTTTCATAGAATGATTTTATTTTCGATTATATGTCGAAAATATAGAAATAAAGCTTGGAAAAGTTTATTTCATCATGATAATACAATGTTTGATAATATGTTTATAGTTGGAATTAATACACCAGATGGACAATATACTTATCATTATAATATTAAATACTGGAATTACTTCTTAACAATAAAAACTCTGAAAAACGCCCCAGAATATGATGGACATAAGCCAGAAGATATAACGAGATTATTTAGCTTGGAGATTGATATTGATGAATAATTATCAATTAAAAATAGAATTCAAAAAGAATTTAAAAATTTTAAAACTATGGAGGAATAAAACAATGAAAAAAAGAATAAAATGCACATATTGTCATAGAGTACATGTAACAAATAACTTAGCATTGTGTACTGATTGCCAAAAAGAAATTGAAGAAAAACAATTTTTAGAAATAAGGATTAGGTCAAATAAATATCAAAAACTTGAATGGATGGTCTTTGAGTTTAATTGGGATAAAAAGAACACTAAACATTTTTTACAATTTTCGGAAATGAATCATATAAGACAAGATGATAAATGTTACGTTGTGATTTATTCCTTAAATGATCTCTTAGATATTGAATCAATGTTAAATATTTTTTGTTCAATAAACAACTTAGAACCACATAAAATAAGAGCTGATATTTCAAATATTGGCTTGCAAAATAGGATTGAAGTTGTTGAAATAGATAAAATTTATAAGGATAAAAATAACATTCACTGATAATACAGCCATTGTTTTTGAAGCTGATACAAGCGGAGATTACGGAGAATATAACACTCCAATAAGTTGTAGAAAGGGAAATGAATATGATGAAATATAGATATTATGATATGCCTAGAATTGCAAGGATTTTCCTTAGTATTTACGATAGGCTGCTACAATTAATAGAGCAACCAAATGAAGGATTTCAACTAGAATCATTTACTCAAATATGGGGCAATACAAGTGGAGGTCATGAAGGAATTGGCGGTTCTGCTATGACTTCACAATTAACAGTTGTTCTATGGAATGAAAAAAGAGCATTTATATTTTTTGATGGTAATTATGGCTATAAGATAAGGTTTTCTTTCGCCAATAAAGAATTATTTTTTAAAGATTTACATGATAAAAATATTGCTGTGGCAATATCTCAGAAAAAAAGATATTAATTTAATTTACAAATTTTAGTTGTTCCCTACCCTCTTTTGAGGTCAAAAATGATAAAATAGAGACATTTTTTCGGCAGGGGATAGAAGACCTAAAAAAAAGAAAGGAAAAATAAATGGGATTTTTTGACTTATTTAAAAAAGATGAATACAACAATAATAATGAAAATGAGTTTACATGTGCTGTTTGTGGTAAAACTGGAAATATAAAAGATTATACAACTTGTATATGTCATGGCAAAAAGCATAAATCAAGTGTATATGTGCATGGAGCATGTTTCAATAGAGCACGTGGACTATGTGACGATTGCATAAAAACAGACATAAGAGATTTATAAAAAGGAGATGATGAAAATATCAAGATATATCTTTGTTTCAAACAAAAAGTCACCATATAATAAAAATTCAGATGGTAAACTTTATGATGATGAAATAACATGTAATGTTTGTGGAAAAAAACTAAGAAAAAAAGATTCAACAACTTGTAGTAGTAGTGGTGGAGGTTGCGGAAATGATGTACATTCTATCGAATGTTATGATAGCGAAAAAAAACTTTGTCTTGACTGTTGTGGAAAATCAATGTGATAAAAATATCACTTAGAAAGGAGCTAACAAAATATTAGTTTTGATAATAAAATTCATCTTTGGCATAATATTTTTTAATAAAAAAAATGGACTAAATATTTTTTTGCTGGATGATGATGAAGTAAAATATTATAACTTAAATGAATATAAAGATCATGAAAATCGAGATCATGAAAATCAATTTTCTATCTATATAGGTAAAGAAAAAATAAGATAATTATAATTATAACCTTAGCAAAAAAAAATTGCTAAGGTTATAATTTGCTAATTAAAAAATATTTGCTAAGTTCTTTTTATTTTTTGCTAGGTATAATATATAATGAATTTAGCAAAACAAAAAATTTTGCTAGGTAAAACGTTTTTAATGATATTCGACCTTTTAATTTATTTCTTTGCTAGAAATAAAAATCTTTGCTAGACAAGAATTAATCAAGTTAGCAAAGATTTTGTTTTCCCAAGCAATCTTAATATTAGCAAAAAAAAATATATTTAGCAACAAGATTTTTTGCTAATATAAATATTTTGAGATAAAAAAAATTGCTAAATATAATTTATACTTAGCAATTTTTAATTAGCAATTATCTTTTTTTAGTCTTAAAATTGTTCCAATAATTTTTTGCATCTTTTTTTATTTTGCTTGTATTATCAATTTCCTTTAGACATTTTTCTTTAATTGATCTTGTACAATTACAATCATTGTAAAAGTAACAATTTTTATCATTATAGTTACAAATCATTTAAATATAATTCCTTTCTAATTAATATTTATAAAAAAAGAAGGGAAAACCCTTCTTTAATTTTTGTTATTTATCTAATTCATACCATTTCTTGCCCTTTTCATTTTTTCTATTTTTTACTTTTGTATTGTCTTTAACAACAGTTGCTTCCGTACAATCTTCACCTGGAGATAAATTACATGTACCATTATTATTATGTTTACAACTTGTTATCTGACAATTTCTTATTAATTCATTCTTATTTGCCATTTGCTCTTATTCCTTTAATATAAATTAAAATAAGTCTTTCTCAGTATAATCAACATAAGATAATTTTCCTTTTGCATCTGAGACAAGCATCCACGCTTCGATATTGCCGCAATCTTCCATTTCTTCAATGCTTTGAATTTCTAAATTTGTAAAATTATTAATAAAATTTTTCATAGTTTCCTCCTAAGAATTTTAAATTTTATTTCTTTATACTATAATTATACTACGTGGAACGTATTTTGTCAATTGATTTGGTAATTATTTACTAACATATAAATTAAGGTATTGTTTAAAAATCTTTAACATTGCCCATCCTGCATCATTCTTGTCTTGACAAAAGAAAATATTGTCAATATATCCTTTATTATACCAAGAATTTAATGATCCTATGAATGCATTCGGATGTAATTTTGATCTATAATTATGCTCTTTTATATCTTCTTGAGTAGCATTTTCAATTAAAAGAACCATTTTAGCTCCTGCTTCTTTAGCTCTTTTAAATTCATTTTTGAATCGTTCCCTACGATTAACAGGATTATCTTTTTTACCTGAAGTTAAATTTAGAGCTAATTCATCAAGACTATTTTTTCTTTCAATTACAATCAAATTTCTATAATCTGTGTTATGATCAATAAATGAATAATCACCGAATTTTAATGTTTGTTTTCTTTTAACCGATATTTTATTAACAGCCATATAATTTAATATATGGCTGTTCTCCTTTTCTCTAGAATCAATTAATATGATCATAACTTATCATTCTCATATCTTCTTATTAATAATTCTTTTTGGTTACTACCTTGAATTTTTTTTAAGATACTTTCTTCTTTGCGATTAAAAGAATATTTGCCAAATTTAGTTTCTATAAATACTTCCTTATAATTAAGCCCAATAATAGTTATTGAGTTAATATTAATTGTAAAATCAAGATATATTTCTTTATCATTATATTTTCTTGATAAAATATGTGGATCACCAATAGAAAAAATATGTAAATCACCAAATGAAATATTCCATTTAAATTCTATTGGATTTCTATGTAAAAAACGTTCTATTGTTAATTGATTCATAATTTCACCTCAATTTATTTATACTTAGAATATGCCCAATTTTCATATAATTTAGTATTACTATCTTTCATTTGATATTTCTTTGCTGAATAATTAAAATTGTATTCATAGTTATAATTTAAGTTTTTAGTTATACAAGTTGCAAATATTTTTTCATATGCAAAATTATTTTCTATATTTAGTTTACTAATTATGCTTTTAATTGATTGAAAATTGCCCGAATTTTCAATTTTTAATTTAGGACTTAGAATTAATAGTCCTTTTTCTTTTAATGTATTAATAAGCAAAATTCTTAATATTTTCATAGATATTATTCTCCTTTAGGTAATTTTGTATTGTTAATACTTTGAATCAATCTTAATGCATACCCAATTAATTCATCTTCTTTATTACCAATAATTTTTAAATTATTAAATAATTCTTTTGTTTTTTTCAATTCATAATTTGTCTTATCTGATAATATAATGAAATTCGGATTTTCTTTTAATTTATAAATTTCTTCTATAGTTAAATCTTTTTTATATTTATTTGGTTTAATATCAATTTTATAAAGTAAATAAAAATGATCTTCTAAAATTTTATTAATATAATCATCAATACTTTCATTAGATTTTCTATTTTCTAATATCTTATCTAATAAATTATTTTCTATGGCTATTTTACCTTCTTTTCTCATTTATCATCATTCCTTCCTTCTTGATCATTAGAATTATAATGATCTGTATATTCATTTTTTTTATTTCTTTTGCTGGTGTATAATTGTTAACAGCTGAAAATAAAAATTGATTTTCTGAAAAAATAATAAAAACTGGTCCTAATATAGTATGAAAAGCCGATCCATAAATTTTTATTTTACGTTTAGTGCTTTTATCTCTTACTTCAAATAAATAATTCAAAATATCACCTCAATTTTTTTTATTTCTCCATAAATTGCAGCTCTTTGTCCGCATTTAAAACAATGAAAATATTCTGTAAATGGGATATTTTTAACACTTGATGGATCTAATTGATTTCTTAACTCAAAACAATTTATTGATTCCTCTTTCCTATAAATCATATGGCTAGTTCCACATTGACATTTATAAAGAATCTTATTATCTATTTCTATGATTTTTATTTTATCTTCAGCTAATAAAATAAAAAATTCATCTAAAGAATATCCTGTATTTTTTTTAAATTCTTCAATCTTTCTTTTTGCGGATGATTCTATCAAAAATTTAAAAACTTTATCTCTTTTTTTATCATCTTTTAAAGCTTCAAAAAACTTTTCTTTTTCAGTCATTAATATCATCCTCTTTCTGATCTAATATAAATAATTGGTCTTGGTTAATTCCAAAATAATCACATAGTTTTTTTCTTACTTGATATTTTGGATAATGATTATAATTCTCAATTTTTTGAATTAAGTTAAAACTTATACTTAATTCTTCAGATAGTTCTTTTTGAGTTCTATTTTTCCAAACCCGATAATGTTTTAATTTATTATTCATTGTCCGTATTCTTCTTGTTTTCATTGCTTTTTACTCCTATCTTTTTTTAATTGTTAATATTTTTTTCTCAATTTTTTTATAATTTCCCTTTGTTCTTCTACAAGTTCTATATATTCATTTCTTTGATCTAATAGCATTTTATTATTTTCTCTTAATGAGTTTATATTATTTTCCAAAATTTTTATTTCATTTTCTAATCTTTCAATAAGTGTTATAAGAGTATCCATATTTAATCTCCTTCTACTTTCAATTAAAAAGGAAGCTAAGAACTTCCCTTTTAATATATTCTTAAATAACTACAAACTTGTTTTATTTTTGTAATAACATTATCTAAAGATGTTATTTTTAAATAATCCCTAATTTCATTGATTTTTCTTTCATAACCG
>Ga0209635_10000074_pt1 | contig 55894 bp, 57 predicted proteins | sample DeeMarSWOR230_32_FD_187463 | JGI IMG/M metagenome (GOLD analysis project Ga0209635, IMG submission 187463) | Marine sediment microbial communities from White Oak River estuary, North Carolina - WOR-2-30_32 (SPAdes) (version 2) | ecosystem: Environmental > Aquatic > Marine > Intertidal zone >...
AAATCCTGTCCGTTAGTCGGTTCCTGGGTTCAAATCCCAGCCCCTGCACTCAAATCTTATTCCCTTTGTAGAAAGAGATAAGACTAATCCACATCATCGGTGATATAACAAAAACAGATATTAAAGAACCTATTATTGGAAAAAACGATATAATAAAGGATACAACACCGTAGAACAGAAGTAAACTGAAAAATTTGAAATAATGTTTCTTAACAATCTTAAAGCTTATTCCAATCGCTTCCATAGCTCCAAGTTTATCCACAACTATTCCAGGAAAAACAAGAGAAAATAAAATCATTATCAGTAATAATATTATCATACCGATTACAGATCCTCTTATATCAATTAGAGCAAGACCGCCTACAAGTGTTGTGAATAGAAGAAAAGTAATTATGCCAATAATGATAGAAGCGAATATCCCTTTTGGACCCATGTTTTTTGAGAACTTAAACATTGTCTCAATTTTTGTCTTTCCCCTGAGAGATCGTGATGCCATACCGTATAATCCTATTTTTAGATACACCCAAACTATACCAGCTATAATGAAGAATATTAATGCCAAGCCCAAATTACCGAGCAATGGAAGTATGGATAACAATCTCGATACAAGCTCTTTTGAAGTATACAATTCCCTCAAAGTAGAAATTCCTATTGAACCTATTATTATTCCAACTCCGATCAATGCTATAATACCAACGATAATTAAAGTTATCAGCTCGGCTATTACAAAACTCATCCAGCTGTTCCTGTAAGCTTTCCATGCTTTCCTCACATGTTCGATTACCATTCGATCGACTTAAATAATATTTATCCTCTTTAAAATAAGTATACAAATGAATAAATCTTCTTTAGTGAGAAAATGGATGTAGAAACAATTTCAGTTGTCGTGTTCTTTGGGATAATCGGGTTTTTGGTGTATGTTGATAGAAAGAACATCGAGTTTAAAAAAGGAATACTCATCAGACGAACAGAAACGGGAATAAAAATAATTTCAGATGTTGCAAAAAAATACAGGAAGGTTTTGATATACCTAGGTAATCTTGCTGTTATAGTAGGTATTATTGCTTCTATAACTGGTCTAGGTTATATGACCTACGATACTTTGTTGGGAAGAAGAACTGCTGCGATTGTTCTGCCAACAGTAGGAAGTTACAAGTATCCTGGTCCTGTATTTAGTGTTCCATTCTGGTACTGGATCGTTGCAGTTTTCATTGTCGTCAGTTCACATGAACCAATGCATGCATTGTTTGCAAGACTAGAAAAAGTGAAGATCAAGAATATGGGTATTTTTCTCTTTTTTGTCTTTCCATTAGGGGCATTTGCTGATCCAGATGAAAAACAGATGAAAAGGTTGTCCTTGATCAAGAAGTTAAGAATTTTTGCTTCAGGTAGTTTTGGTAACTTAATAGTCGCCGGAATATTCATTCTGTTAATGATCTCTTACAATTTCCTAGTCGATTCTTTGATAACTAGTAATGGCGTAGTATTCAAAAAAACTATAGAAAATACAGGGGCCTTTGAAGCTAGATTGAGTGGAACTATAATAGAGGTGAATGGGTATAAAATAAAATCCATGATGGATTTCACAGATGCTTTGATAGCCATTGAACCTGGGGCTGTGATTGAGATAAAAACTACCCAGGGGATTTATAATGTAAAAACGATTCCTCATCCCGACGAACCAGAAAGACCGTTCATAGGAATAAGTGAACCTAGAACATTATTAATCTATAAAGGTTTGTTAGAAGGTTTTGGTGCGGTATCTGAAAGTGTGCTAAATTTCATTTATTGGATTTTAGGTCTGTTGGGATGGGTTTTTGTGCTTAATCTTGGTGTTGGTGTTTTCAATCTCTTTCCTATTAAACCTCTAGACGGTGGTTTGATGTTTGAAGAAATTATAAAACATTTCTACAAAGGGAAGTATGTTGGGTACGTAGTGAATGTTATTTCTTTAATAATCCTATCGTTATTGTTGACAAACTTATTTGCTACAAACATATTCTTTACTTAGTTAACTATTTCGTCTCAATTTTTCTAATCTCAAATGTTCTGATGGGATAAATCTTACAGCCTTCTCTGATTATTGAATTTTTTAATGTATCATTGATGATTTTCTCTAAGAGTTCCTCCAATTTATTCTCTTCAACAATTTTTTTAATTTCATCTTCAACGAATAACTTCAGACTTATCTCGACGTTCTTTTTTATCTTCTTGCTCGTTATAGTTATGCTCTTCACTCTCAATTTTTTTCCATCTTTCGTTGTTAAATTTTGAATTGTATCAATTCTAGTGATACCATACCTGATTAACCTTGAAATATAATCCCTTAAACACTCCAAACCATCGAATTCGGTGTAAGCTTTATCTTCTTTTATTTCTTTTATCTTAAAGAAAATTTTAATGTAATACTTACTCAAATCGTCTATCAAATTTATCAAGTGTACATCTAACCTCCTGTTCATCAACGTTTTGGGATCTCCAACAGGAGTTTCGCCGATGATTCTCTCCTTAAACATCTTCGGTGCAAGAATCGTATACCATCCCTTGCCCCTTAATTTTTTTGGCATAACATCACTTCTGAACTAAAAGTTTGGCTTGTTCTGGATCATATTTCCATTGCTCGGGAAGAACGCCTTTCTTAACGTAGTATTTACCCAATCTTCTAATTTTTGATTCCAATAATCCCAAACCCCTTTTAGATGTATAATCCTTCTTGTTTTTCATGAGATGTTCCCTGAGGGTTACTGCTTGCTTTAAGAGGTTAAAAAGGTCTTCAGGGTATTCTGGGTATAGTTTGTTATCTTTCATTATTTGAGAAATTGTTTTGCCTGTAATGAGTTTAACAGAGGAAATTCCGAATTGATCTCGAAGTATTAAACCTATCTTAGAAGTAGAATTCTCTTCTTTTGCTAACTTTAAGACCAACTTCTCTATTTCATTTTTTTTGTACCTAACCCACCTTGGTGCTGTCCTAGTTGAAGGTCGCTTTGAACCTGCCTTTCCTCTCTTCCTTGCATACAGTCTTGCCATTCACTCACCAAAAATCTCTTGGAACAACCATGTGAATATCAAACCGACTGTTGCTAAGAATGCTATTAAAGCCCCTAGCATTGCCATTATGGCAGGTACGCCTTTAGGAGTTACAATTGTTAAGCCTATACCAGAAGACATGATTAGAGAACCTGCTATCAAAAAAACTATGCAGTATCCTTCTACTCTCTCAAACTTATCCTTACTCTTCAACATGTTCAAAATTTCCATGTTTAAACCCTTTCTTTTTTAAGATAAATATACTTAAGAGATTTTTGAAAATATTTAAAATCACCTTTCCATATACCTAGCTCTTTTTTTAATCTCCTCGACTTTTTTTAATACTTCATCTGACTTTGGATACTCTCTCTTATAACCTTCAATTATTTTTTTCCAACAAATATTCATTATCTTGAAATGTGTTGATTTTAACGCTTCCTGTAATAACATCAAATCTGTGCCTTGATCTTCTATTTTTCTAGAGAAGAAACCCAAACCAAAATCTATTAAGTGTACTTTCTCATTCTTCAATATCATGTTCGATGTCGTAAGATCTCCATGAATTATGCCAGCAGAATGTAATTTTCCTATATATTTTCCTATCTCAAAACACACTTTTTCTATGGTTTTTTTATCGGATTTATTTAACAGTTCTTTAATTCTTTCTCCATCAATATATTCCATGATAATTTTGTATTCTTCTTTGTTAATGCTGAATAGTCTTGGTGTGGGGATTCCTACTCTTCTTGCTCCAGATATAAGATTGAACTCTTGTGATGTTCTGGATTTTCTTATTTTTTTGTCTATCTGCTCTATTCTGTAACCCTTTTTAATCCTGTCCTTAACTATAACCTTTTGATCATCGTGTTTAGTTAAGAATAATTTGGCCTCTGCTCCCTGTTTTATTAGTTTCATTCCATAACCATAATTTTCCAAAAGTTCATTGAATAAAATCATATAATGATTTTTGTAAAGCCATAATATATCCAAGATAATATGAGAAAACGGATCCACCACGCCAGAAAGAAGATGATGTAATTTTAAGTATATCTCCTCTAATATCCTTTTTATTTTTTATTAAAAGCCCATTAATCTTTTTTTCGAGTTCATCGCCTTTTTTAATTATATCAGAAAAGAGTCTAAAATCTTTATCTGTTCCATGTTTTGTCTTAATATAAGTACAAAGTGCTCGAACTTCTTTATAACTCTCTTTCCACTCTAAAAAAATAGGTGAAATGTCTTCTGGTTTTTTGTTACCTTTCACTACTTCAAAAAGGACATTTAACAAGTTTTCTGTTACCGTTCCAGCGTGCCTCAAATTATCAATAAAGTTTTTTGCTTTTTTTTTCTCTTCTTCTGTCAATTCGGACTCATCTGACATTTGATATTTAATAAATTTAAATTTAAATTTAAAAAGGATTACATCAATAAATTAATACCATATGTGCCCCCTCGAGGAATGTAAGAATTGTAAGGAATATAGCAATTGTCCTCTGTTATCTGCGGTTGTGCAACGCAGTTATGCAAACAGAAAACTAGATAGTATTTTCAAGAGTCTTGACAAGATTGAAAAATTACTGGAAAAAATTGCGAATAAAATTTAGGGTGGAGTTGTATAATTTATTTTTTCTTTGTCAATAGTCTGATATGAAACCAGAAATTTTTTTTCTTAAGTATGCTTATCCTTGTTCATTTGTTTTGTTGATCAAAAAAGAGATAACTAATGAAGAACATGAACTACTCCACAAATCAACGAAGGAAAAAAAACTTTACTTACCAAGAAAAAGAATAGAAAGAATTTTTTGGCGTCCTATGAAGTTCATCAAATCTATTTCTAATTTAAAAGAAGTTCAAGAATACTGGTGGTTTAAACACAATCAATATTTGATGACAAAAAATCGTGAGAATGTGGAAGAAATATTTATCAAGAGATGTATGGTAATCCCCTGTGAAGTCCTATCTGTAGAAAAAAATGTAGCCATGGTAATATCGCCGCTCTTTAAAGAAATGATCAAATTAAAAACAGATTTTGTTGATGTTAAACCAAGAGATAAAGTAACTAAACATTACGATTATGTGTGTGAAAAAATATCAGAAAATCTCTACGAAGAGATTATAAAAAGGTTGAAAAATATTATGGATTAATTACGTTTTGAGGATAGAATGAAATCTATAGCTTTGGTTCCAGCTTATAACGAAGAGAAAACGATTCAAGAAGTTATATCTCGTCTTAAGAGTTTGAAATTGGATGCCATTGTAGTGGATGATGGCTCGGCTGATAGGACAAGTGAAATAGCAAAAAAATCTGGTGCAAAAGTTATCCAACATAAAGAAAATAGGGGTAAAGGGGAGACATTAAAAATTGGGTTTGAATATATTTTGAGAAATTATCCTGATGTAGAGAACGTGGTTGTGGTGGATTCGGATATGCAGTATTCGCCTGAGGAATCATTGAAATTATTGAAACCTTTAAAAAATGGAGCGGATTTTGTGATGGGTTACAGAAATTGGAGGACCGTGCCGTTCAGACATAAGTTGGGTAATTTTGTTTGGAGAACTGCTTTCAACTTATTCTTTGGGACAAAATTGAAAGATACTAATTGCGGGTTCATAGCATTGTCCAGAAAAGCAATTGAAAGAATGAAAGGAGCATACGGTGGATATATAATCGAGAACATGATGTTAGTAAAGGCTTTAAAGAATAATCTCAAAATAAAACAAGTTCCTGTTTCAGTTGAGTATAAAAAAAAGAGGGGTATTGTCAGTGGGATAAGAGTTGTGTTGGGTTGTTTAATTTTCATTGTAAGAGAAGGTATGAAGTATGGATTAAGTAAATTTTAAAGGAATGATTTTTAATAATTAAGTTAGTTAATGGGAAGGTAGCTCAGTCCGACTCTCGGGAACTAAGGAGAGCGCTCGGCTGAAGACCGAGTTGTCGCGTGTTCAAATCACGCCCTTCCCACTTATTTTTAATCCTAAATTCTAAAACTATTTTGGTGGTTAATATAAAAATTAAGATAGTTTCTCTTGGTAAAGTACCAAAAAAGATTCTAGAAAAAGTGAGAGAAGAATTAAAAATTGCATTCAGAATGGTAGGTGATATTACTCATACAGATAGGTTACCTAAATCTACTTACAATCAATTTCGAAATCAGTATAGATCACATGAGGTATTAAATTTTCTCGAAAAAAATTATGAAGGGAGGATCCTTGGAATAACAAATGAAGATTTGTACACCGAAAGTCTGAATTTCGTCTTCGGTCAGGCAAAGATGAGAGGTAGGGTTGCACTAATATCTATATCCAGATTGGATCCAGCTTTTTTTCGTCAGCCTGAAGATGAGGACTTATTTGAAGGAAGAGCTGTAAAAGAAGCGATTCATGAAGTTGGTCATATGACTTTCGGTCTTGGGCATTGTAGGAATAGAGAGTGTGTAATGTCATTTTCCAATACAATAGGAGATGTCGATATAAAAACAAAATATTTGTGTGATATGTGCAAAATGCAAATTGGATTATGAAAGTTTTAAATAGACTAACTCAAGAGTGATTAACATGCCAAAAAATGTTTGGAAAGGAGAGTTACTAGAGAATAGAGTAGTCATCTGGGATCGAAAAGCAATAGAACTATTTGAAGAATCGGGATATGGAAAGCCAATGCAGGGTGAAACCCCAGATAGGCTTGAGTTGGACCTTGTGGAAGCTGCATATCTAATGGAAAAGAAAAAGTTGAAGGTTTTTGTTAAAGAGGAGAAGAAAAAAATAAATGTAAATTTACAAGAATTGATGGAAGTTGGTATCAAAAATGTACACCGATTTCATCCTTCATTCATCGTGTATCATGACTTAATGGATAGAGGGTACCTCTGTAAAACTGGTTTCAAGTTTGGAACAACATTCAGAGTTTATGATCGTGGTGTAAAAATAAAAAGAGGGGCTAAAGCTCCCCATGAACATACGAAATTTGTTGTACAGCCTGTATCAGAAGAAGCAGCATTTTCCTTACCAGAAATGTCTCGTGCGGTCAGACTTGCTCAAAACATTAGAGCAACATTAGTGTGGGCTGTAGTAGATAGAGAAAGTGATGTGACCTATTATCAGGTTGTCCGAATTACACCCTAATAAATTCTAAACCTCAAAATCGCTCCTAAACCACCCATTCTATAGAATTGTTCGCCCAATTCATGTATCTTTGAAATTATATCAACTCTTCCTTTTTTTATCTCCACTTCTCTCGCTATTTTTTCAACTTCATCTTCTCTTATCTTCTCGTCAGAAACTAGTAAAGTTTTAATGGCACCAACATTATTCGCTTCCTTTATTTGTTCTAATCCGTATATTCCTAAACCATCATCCTTTCGTAGGTGAATAAAGAATTCTTGAATTATCTGACCTTCTTTCACTATCTCACTTTCTTTTATCACTTTTTCTAAGGTTCCTTTTTTGAGTATTTCATTGATACCGGATTTGGTTGCCGATGAAGTAGAATCGATGATAATTTTTTTCTTTATTTCAGGGAATTTATCATGAATGACTTTATTCACGTGTTCTCTAGCAAATCCTGGACCAGCCAAGATAATCCTTTTCACATTCGAAAGTCTGTTAACTTCACTAGCCAACTTCTTATAGAATTCAAGTTGTTTATCCTCTTCTTGTATAGAAAAGGGATTTCTTAACTCTGAAACTATTTTAACACCACTTCTTTTCAGTAATCCAAAAGTTGACAGACTAGAGTCCATGACTACAATCAAAACTTCAGGTACCTTGGTTTGTGCTTTTCTTAACCTATCGACTTGGTATTTTTTCCACTCTTTTTTATAGATTGTTAACACGGAACCTATACTAACTTCAATCGTGTGATAAGAACCTATTTGCGCATCTTCTGGTCCTTCTACTATTTTTCCAGTGAGACGAAGACAGTTGACATGTGTTTGAAAATCCATCTTTTCTACTTCAACCTTGAGGAACATTGGTTTTTTACCAACTTTTATCTTCTTTCCATCTCTCTCCAAAAAAATGCTTCTAAGTGTTCTAGCCTCAACAATATCTCCAGGCTCTATCACATTCTCTAAATACCATATATCATCGTTGATGTCGACCTTAATCCTGACAAATCCTTTTTGGAATTGAGGTTTGAGGATTTTCATAAAATCTCTATGATTTTTAAGTTTAAAATTGAGTGATAAAACATATTAGTTTAGAAATCAAAACATTCTTCATATGGTAAGGAAAGGGCAGGGAAAGATAGACGAATTCGCATTTGTTCTTCTGGCTGGGTTAATAATGATTATAGTAATGCTTCTCATATGGGGGGTTCCTTCAGAAGAAGTAGAGGAAAACATAACTGAAGATATAACTGGTCTCTTCGTCATAGGTGCACGCGTTCAAGATGTTCCTAGGCATATAAGGATTGGGGATTTTTCTGTCAGTTACCAAGTTGGTTCTGAGACTATATCTGAAAAAAGAGGTGTGGAAGTTAGAAGAGGTATTTTAGCAAACGAACATGAAAGCATGAGCGGTGAAATTAAAAAAGATATGGAATTGATAACAGACGGCTTCATTGTCATTCAAGTGTTTGATACAAATTCTGAAGGCAATTTAGTAGTGAAAATCAATGATGAAGTTGTTTATAATGAAAAAACAGGATCGGGTAAGATCAACATACCAGTTGAAAAATCATTATTAAGGGATTACAATGTTATCGATATATCTACGTCAGGACCTGGCTTGAAATTTTGGGTGACTAGTTTCTATCAAATAGATAAAGTAGAATTTGGGATCAACTTCTTTGGTGATGTTGAAAAACATGAAACCTTTGTAGTCTATGAAGAAGAATTACAGAACTTCAAGTCTGGTCTCGTCACTTTTCATGTTGATGGTACAGAGGGTGATGGTGACCTAATCATAGAAATAAACGATTATCAAGTTTTTAAAGGAAGACCTATAACCAGGTTTAGTAGACCTTTTGAGTTATTTGATGTTGGACTAGTAAAGGGAACTAACACGATAACATTTTCAACAGAACAAGAAACCAGCTATCAGATAGATGATGCTGAAATAATAATAACTCATGAGGAAATGGGACAGAAGAGTAGGACTGTTAGTTTTTATGTGAGTAGTTCTGATTATAATCAATTAAAAAGAGAAAGTGGTAAGATAGAATTCTACATCTTGGATTCCAACTATCTTGGTTCCCTGTTAGTGACAATAACTGATTCTCGTGGATATAAACAACCAACTCAAGCCATATCATCCTATTCTATCGGTGAATTAAAGAGAGTTAATTTTGATTCTGATGACTTGAGAATTGGTACGAACAAAGTGGCCTTTGAAGCTTCAGGAGAAGGTACGTTCGTTTTGAGTAATGTAAAGATCGATATTTAGGTTGGATATAACAGGCGGAGTAAGTCTCTCGATCCCGTCGATGCCCCTAGTATTCCTATTATTAATTTAATGTAAGTGTTGAATTCCTTATCTTCAGAAAACTTATCGATGCCTAGTAGGACTAAAGCGAGTACTATAAATTTCAGAACCACGAACGAAAATGGTGTTCCAAAAAAGTCTATTAGGTATGATGGTAATACATGCTGCTCATAATAACCGAAGTAACTCAAAGAAACAAAAGTCGTAGTGGCATCAAAAAGATGAAGACCTATTACAATCTTATTTTCCAATAACCATGGGATGATCCATAGTCCTACTATCCATGGTATGAGCCATAAAAAAACGTATCCAAAACCGACTAGGTTCTCGAATCTTAGTACCCCTAAAATGGGTGATAAAAGAATCAAACCAATTATGAACATTATTTTGAAATAAGGAATTTGCCATTTCCTTTGCAATATTAACGAAATTAAAAGTAGTGAGAAAGTGATTCCAAAAACAAGAAAATAAATTCCTGGCGTTTGGTATAAACAACCCGTCAAAAACCCAGCATCTTTCAAAACTCTCACAGAACTTCCTAATAAAACGAAAGGTAAAATTGCAATGCTCAATCTTTTATCGATTCTAACTTTGAGTTTCTTCAGTATTTTGAAGATGATGTAAACAAAAAGTATTAGTACGACAGCAAAGGCAGTTGTGCTCTCGATAGTATAACCACCAGTACTACAAAAAAACTGATAAACTAAATCTTGAAAATTCATAAGAGAATATTTTAATTCACCAAACTAATAAATGACTGATGGTATGATACCGAGTGTTGCCTTGTCTTATTCGGTTGTTTCAGGTTTAATGGCATGTCTTTTGTTTGTATGTGGAATGTACTTAGAGAAAGATAAAAAAAAGTCGAGATATATTCTCATCTGGGCTTGTCTTTTCTTGGCTGGTTCATTCGCTGGTTTAGAATCTGCTTTATGGTCTGAGGGATATAACATGTTTGATTTGGTTCTGAGATTCAACTTCCCTTTAACTGTTTATTTCATCATCTGGTTTGTGTTCATAATCTGGTTATTTGAATCAAGGAAGGAAAGGAAGGTATGGATAGCCTTATTGATTCTTCTGATTCTTGTTACTCTAATTGCCATGAATTGCATGAACTGTCTCAAGTTGTAAGAGATTTATTTATAAAACGGTAATAATATAATAAAATTATAATAAATAAGGAGGAAAAAGAATGAAAAAGTTATTGCCTTTGTTGCTTTTGACCTTAGCAGTCATTGTCTCTGGATGTGTGGGGCAAGAAGCCGGAGTGATATCATGTCCCGGTGAAGGGGTCACAGATGGTGTAACGATAACAGATTTCTCTTTTGATTTCAACGAGATTTATGGTGGAGAATCAGTAGGATTAACCTTTACAGTTGAAAACTTTGGTGGAGAAGATGGTACATTAAACAGCTACCAATTATTCGGACCTGATATGGTAACTAGCGGGGCCACTTCAATGCAATGGGAAGTCACATCTGGGGATATTACTAGTACAGGTATTGCAGAAGATTTATCAGCTCCAAACATGGATTTAGGTATTCCAGGTGGAATGTATACAGAATTATGGACTATAAAAGCACCGGGTGGATTGACAGTTGAGACACCAGTTAATTTAAACATAAGAGCAACTTACACATACAAAACATCATTCTCTGGTGTATTAACAGTAATGACTCAAAGTTATTTAAGTTCATTACCACCAGAGGAAAGAAAAGCATTGATTCAGAGTGGTGGTCTTTCTGCAAAATGTTATACTGGAGGACCCATGAAACTTCAAGCTGCTGCAGGAACACATTTCGTAGATCCAAGTGGAGAGCCAAAGATAAGGTTCGTAATTAACAATGTGGGACCAGGTTATCCATTCTGGCCAGAAACAGGTACAATAGACGGTGATTACGATGAAATAGATGATACAACTAAGTACAGAGTTCATGTACCAGCTCAAACAAGTGGATTTGTGACATGTCTTGAGGACACTGTAACCCTAAGTAGAGGAGAGGTTGGAACATTTGATTGTAGTTTTGATGCTAGTAGTATGACTGTAACTGCAAAGACAGATTACAATTTCCAGATAGAAATAGAATACTACTACTGGCAAGATAGTGCAACAGCAATAAGGGTACTGAGACCACTTTAGAGTAATTCAAATCTACCTTTATTTTTTTAATTTTGGTAGAGGTTTTAATTTTTGTTTAAGGAAGAGTTTATTCTCTTTTCTATTTTAAATTCGAAATCTAAATTAATTTTTATGAGAAAGTTGATGATGTTATCCCTGATCCTGATTGTTCTATTTGCTGGATGCGTTGAACAAGAAATTTCAATAACAGGTGATATTAAAGATGGTGTAGTAATAAAAGAATTTTCTTTTGACAGTTCAACTGTCTATGGAGGAGACAGAGTGGGATTGAATCTAGAAATTCAGAATATTGGTGAGGTTTATGCCAATATAACTGATATATCATTATTTGGGCCTGAATGGGCTACTGATGAAATAAACCCATCACCAAATATTATAGGAGTGGAACTACGCCCTTCTGAGCCTGAATTGGATTTTGAAGGTGATTTGCGTTATACTAGATGGATACTCAAAACTCCAGAAGATATAAGAACAGGTACAGAGTATAGTGTTGGAACAAGAGTTGTGTATGACTATGAAACTAAGTATATGGGAACGATAAGGATTGTCACAGAAGATTATCTAGAAACTTTGCCAGAAGAAGAAAGAGTGGCTTTATTGGAAAGTAGTGGTGTTATCTCAGCATCAACAACAGGAGGTCCTTTGTCTGTTAGTCCTGTGAAAGGGAGGAATTTCGTAGTATCTGAAGGGTATCGTGATGATTCAAGGCCGATTAGGTTCAAGGTAACTAATGTAGGTAGTGGATACACTTATACTGATGATATCGGAGATTACCAAGTTTATATTTCATCAGAGGGGAAAGATCTAAGCAGATGTGGAGTAGTTGAAGATAGTCAGATAACAAATCCGATAAAGTTGAGTAAAGGAAAAGATAGGATATTCTCGTGTAACTTTAAAATTCCTAAAATAAAGGAAGTGCCAAATAGAGTGGATAAGCCTTTCTCGATAACTTTCGATTATAATTATTACGTGGATGGTATGACTTCTATAAATGTTGAACCTACAGGTGAAGAAATACCATCAAAAAGGAAAAGGTAATCCTATTTATGTGTATGATTATGCTGGATTGACCATAAATCGCCACAACTCCGCCCCAACTGCCTTCGGAAATTTGTAGTGATTTTGGTGGTTCTTGTGAGGATCCGAGAGATTGTACAGATGGTTATAAATGTTATGCTTCTTCTTTAGATTGCATTGAGTATCCAGCGAAGTGTTGTTGTGTATTAAGTTAATTATATGGGTCCACCCGGAGTCGAACCGGGCTTTCTACCGTTCTCATAAATTGTGAGGGTAGTGTCCTAACCGATAGACTATGGACCCTTAAAATCGATTAATCTTCTCTGTGAATGAATTTTTAGGTTTTTTTGTTTTTCTTCATGCTGTTTAAACTCTAACTCATCGAACACAGGTTTACCATAAACACCATCATACCCAGGAATTATTTTTATTTTTCCTTCTCTGTTTTTCATTATCACATCGACTAGTTGTTTCTCGGTTATTTTTTCTAATTCTTCTCTTTGAGCATCTAAAAGAACATTAAACTCATTACCAAACTTCTCAACCAATCTATTATACTCAGACCAAACTGTTTTTGAATAGAGTGTATCGATCTTGAAAACTGTCTTAATCAATTCAGAAAGTGGTATCAAATCTTTGAATGGTATAGCATTCTCATGGACAATCCCTTCATCCCTATCAGCCAATTCCTCAACCCTTTCCTCAACACCAACAGTCATTTTTCTATGGCATTTAGGACAGATATCATTCAATTTCAAGGCTTGTTTTGGTGACAGGTTTATACCACAGTTCCTGTGTCCAGTCCAATGATATTTTCCATAAGCAGGATTGACTTCTATAGTAAATAGAAATCTGCTTTTGTCTTTCTTCTTAACTGTATCTAAGATCTCCCAGTATGTTAGTTTTTTCAAATCAAAAACATTACATTCTCTTCCAAGTCGCCAAGGCCAAGGACTATGAGAATCTGAATTGGACATTAGAGTGAATCTGTCAAGAGATGATAACCTCCAGTTCATTGGTGGATTACTCGACAATCCAGTTTCTAAAGCATGTATATGCTTTGTTTTATCTTGGTAACATTCTTCTATTCTATCAAAACCAGACTTAGAACCAAAAACTGAAAACCATGGAGTCCAAACATGAGCAGGAACTATCAAAACATCCTTGTAAATTTTAATGAGTAATTCTACAAGTTCTACGCTCGTTCTTTTATTCAACAAGAGTCTGCCATCTATATGTAACTTAGCTCCCAATTTACTTAGTTCTTCATTGATTTGGTCTACTATATCAAAATTTGGAACGTGTATGACATGGTGTATCTTTCGTATTTTATTGTCTTGTGGATAAACTGTACTCACTTCGGTCGTTAACATAAAATTCATGTTATCGTAAACATACAATCCAGTATCTTCAACAGGTTGTAATTTTTGTTTCAACTCTCCTAACCATTTAGGATGTGTAAAGTCACCAGTGCCAATCAGGTTCAACCCCTTCAGTCTCCCGTATTTGGTCAAATGTTCAATGTCCATATCCTTGCTAGTTGCGCGAGCATACTTGCTATGTATGTGTAAGTCAGCGAATACTTTCATAGAAAGGTGTTTGGTTTGGATATTTTTATTTTTACTTCACATCACGGACTCCATCAGGAGTAATCTTAAAAACACACTCGCCTGGAGGAAGATTAGGAGAATCCATCATCCTTGCAATCCTTTTCTCACCAGAAGATTTTCTCAGATAAACACGATACGTAGCTTGGTGTGCTAAAACATGTCCACCAATCGGCCTCGTTGGGTCTCCAAATAGTATGGCAGGATTGGCTAAAACTTGATTTGTCACGAATACTGCTATATTATGAGAATCAGCCAGACGTTGCAAATTATGCAAGAGTTTGTTTAATTTCTGTTGTCTTGGTGCTAGTTCACCTCTTCCAACATAATCAGCCCTAAAGTGAGATGTTAAAGAATCGATCACTAACAACTTTATTTTGTTTTCTGATATGGTTTCACCTGCCTTTTCTACGAGAAATATCTCATGATCAGAATTGTATGCTCTGGCGACTAATATGTTTTTCAGTGTTTGATCGGGATCTAAGCCCATAGCTCTTGCCATCTGTAATATTCTCCCTGGTCGAAAAGTTGCCTCCGTATCTATGAATAAACACTTCCCATCCAACCCTCCTTTTTCTGAAGGCAATTGAACGTTTATCGATAATTGAAAACCTATCTGTGATTTTCCAGAACCAAAGGCACCATATGCCTCAGTGATAGCCTGAGTCTCAACACCACCACCCAACAATTCATCTAAAGATTTGCTGCCTGTCGTTACCCTCCCAACTTTCCTCCTCTGTTCCCAAACTTTATCAGCAGTAGTATACCCCATCTTGAGCATCTGTCTGACATTATTTATTATCTTTCCTGCCGTTGCTGTACCTATTTCTAGGATACTCGCGAGTTCACCTGGCGAAGCAACCGCAATAGACATGGGATCTGTGAAACCCATCTCAGTGAGTTTATCGGCAAGCTTTGGACCTACACCGGCTATATCTTCAAGTTCAAACTTCTTCTTTTTCACTCACTCACCCGTTGTATAGATTTAATTTCATTTATAAGTCTTTTACTCTCCTTCTCAATATCCAATTCCTCGACCTCGTTAACTATAATTTCCAACGTATTGAAAATCTTATTCTTTTGAACCCTTCCCCTGATTATTATCTCATTACCCAAAGCATTCTCTTTTATTAGATTAATAGCCTCATCTTGTGACATACTCAACAAAACAGAAGGATCTAAACCTGTGAGAGTTCGTGCTTGATCTCTGAAGAAGACTGACCTTATACTAGCAGTTCCATCGTCTGATATTCCAGAGATGATCATGTTGTTCTCTGGCTTAACTTTACCATGTTCAGGACATTCATATCCATCTTCTGTTTTTTCAACCTTTGCTCTGCATTCAGAACAGGTTTGAAAGACAGGATTAACGTTGAATATCTGCACTATGCTACCTTTTATCTCATAATTCCCTTCCTTCAAATCCTTAATAGAAACTCTTTTAAAGCTTTTACCAATCGTTTCACGGGGTATTGATTCATCGTCTTCAACTTTCTCTATCCTGGCAAGCCTTGGTAAGCTTAACTCAACCCCACCAAAGACATTCTCTTTAGCAAAGGCATTCTTTAATTCTACTATACCATCCTCCTTTATCTTACCCTCCTCTATCATAGTGACCTGCTTATCCCAGAGCGGAAGCCTTATATGGCCTGTGCCGTCTGTCAGGATGAGATTACAGACCTTGCCTTTTTTGCCATCCTTCCTATCGAATTCTCTTATTTCAGATATCTGGATTATTCTGGCCTTGAGGTTGATGTGTTTCATCCCATTGACTATATCCTTTATCTTTAACTCTCTCTTTCCTGTGAAAACAAGATTAACTCCCAGGTCTCTTGCCACTAGATGACCAGCTCCCTCTAAAGAAACCAATCCAGATAGTTCTTCATGTTTCTTCTTAATCCTGTCGTAGATTTGCTTTCGGGAGAATTTGGTATTCTTCTCTAGTTCTGAAATTATCTCTTCCAAACTCAACATTCAATCACTTAAACTATAGGAGTAAAAATAAAAATAATTGAAATTCAAAAACTCAATCAAGTTTCTTTCTCGCCAACCTCACATCCACATCTAATATTGTCTTTCTACCTGCATGTTTTGCTAAAGCCATGGACTCTTCTGATAAGTCTTTGACGTAATCCGAAATCACATGAGCAAATTCCACTAATGCGGATTTAGAAACTCTTTTTGCTCCTGCCTTCTTTAATAATCGCTCAAATGGTGCTAAAGGCAGTTCTTTCTGAGATTCTTTCATAAAATCATCCTCTCATATTTTTCTTGTAATAGAATATTTAAAAAATTTTTTCATAAACATTTTTCCAAGTTCAACTTAATAATATTGAAGTACTATGATATATTTATTTTTTTAGAACAACTCTAATGAAAATTTAAATTCCAAAATAGTATTATTATTGATAATGCGACAACGAAATAAAAACCTTCCAAAAGTTTCCATAATAGTTACGACTTATAATGAAGAAAAAGATATTGAAAATCTTCTCAAGTCATTTATGAAACTCAAATACCCAAAAAATAAGCTAGAAATCATAGTAGTTGATGATGGTTCAACAGACAAAACTGTAGAAATCATACAAAGATATTCTGTCAAACTAATAAAAACTAAACATAGGGGTTTTGGGGAAGCGAGAAATATTGGATTAAAGGTCTCGAGAGGAGATATAGTAGCTTTTATTGATGCTGACATGGTTCTTCATCCAACCTATACAAAAGAAATCATCAAATTTTTTGGAAATAGAAAGATAGCCGGAGTTGATAATAAAGAACTACTATACAGCGATAAAAGTCTGATATCTAGATTGTTGTATCTGAAAAAGGTCCCGGGATGGGCTGAAAGTAATTTAGTGATACCAAGGGTGTTTAGAAGAAGTATTTTAGAGAAGTTGGGGGGATTTGATCCAGACTATGGTTATTATATTGACCAGGAAATGCGTCAAAGAATCTTGAAAAGTGGTTATCAGATAGGTAAAATACCGAAAGCGATAGAATGGCATAAGGAAATTAGTAGCTGGAAGGAACTTTATAGTCAATGTGTATGGAATGGACGATCAATGGTTTCCTCATTTAAAAGTTATAAAAAAGAAGCGTTAAGACGAGTTGCTTTTGTTTCCTTATGTGCAGGTTTACCTTTATACATTCTCTTGTTAGTTTTGCCTCCATTTCAGTTATTGGGGGTGCTTGGTATATGCTTGTTTTTATTCATAGGATTAAAAAGAAGTTTAAAAATGTATCTAATAACAAAACAGAAAGTCTCATTTCTAACGCCCTTCTTTGACTTTATTTCTATGAGTTTCGTAGTCGTGGGTATATTAGATAAACTCTTGAATATAGGAAAGAAACCAGCAAAAGGAAAAATTAATTAATCTGTTTCTTTTTTTTGTGGTTTAGCTGAGATTATAATGTTTCCATAAAACAACGGATTATGAATATCATCTATTCCCAGAATCGAAAATATCTTTGATAATTGATATGTGATTATGTTAGATCCCAAGGCATCATGGTCATAAGAATATTTTATGAGATCGAATTTTCGTCTTATATTTATCAACAGGGAATGAGCAAAAAGTTTTTGTTTATGTGTCCAATCTCCCTCTAAGTTAATCAAGTATGGAAATATCAAGAGTGTAGACACAAGAGAATGAACAGGATGACTAGATATGAGTAAACCATCCGGTTTCATAATCCTGTTAATTTCATCTAATAAAAAACTGAATTCAGTCTTGCCCAAATGCTCGAAGACATGAGATACGAAGCAAACATCTATTGACTTACTCTTTATTGGAATATTACAGTCAGATCTGCAAATTAGTATTAACTTATATCTTTCTTTAATTTGTTTTAATGCAAATCTCGATATATCTAATCCTATAGTTTTTCTATATTTTTTTCTTCTTAAAACGTACAAAAAATTGGCTAATCCACAACCAAATTCTAGAATTTTTATGTTTTTATTTGTGGAGAATGGTGATTCCTCAAAAAATTGCAGCATTTTTTTCTGCCAATCTAATAAAATATTTTTGTTTTTAACTAGCTGAGTGTATCGAAGCAAATAATATTTCTTATTATATTTTTCATTCATATTTATCGTTCTATCTGATTTCTTAATTTTTTAAAAACAAATAAAAAACTTTATGCAATGGAATAAGCTATATAGCACTGTAGTTCACTTCATAAATTGCTGCTCCGTCACAGCCACCCATTTGTCTACATTGTTGCAATGGAGGACCATTCTCATAGATTTTTTTGAATTGATCTGGATTGTTCTCTAAGAATTCAACAAAACTAATAGGGTATCTTTCAGTCAATTTTCTATCGGCCCAATCAATACTGAATTTCTGAACAAAAATGTGTGTTACTCCCTGCATTTTTAGAACAGAAAGGGCTAATGTCACATTGTTGCTTAATGATACATCGCCGCCGCCGCCGCCGACACTTCTTTGACAATTATAAACGGTAGCTGAAGCCCAAACAACATGACCCAACCTTGCATCCTCATCCAAATTTTTTTTGACCCAATCACAAGCATCAAAAAAGAGAGGAGAAAACATTTTATAACCTACGTATCTTCCGGCGCCTTCATCATAATGTCTAGCTACATACAACTTTCCATTTAGATTCATGAAACTAAGTACAATCACTGGTATAAAAACAAGGAGAGCTGCCCATTTAAGATATTTTTTCACGAATTGATACAATTCTTTGAAGTAACAACCTGAAATCAAAGCAATGGGTGGTAGCAATGCAAGAGTATACCTAGCAAAGTCTTCTGCTCTCCCAGCATGAGTTATATAGAAAACGGGGATGAACGAAATAAAGAGGAGGGTAAATAAAATATGATCGGTTCTAATTTTTTTAGTCAGTGTAAACAGGCCACAGAGAAAGACTATAGGAACAAACCAAATGATGCCATACGCAAAATCCAAGTAGTTCACAATACCCATTCTAAGGAATGATATTTCTGTCCCAACTTCTAATGTTCTACCTTCATATTCATATTGATTTTTATACTCAGAACGTATGGTACAACCACTGTTATCAAAATATGGTAAGCTACAAGATGGTGTATGGAAATATATCCATTCCCTCAAAAAAAATGGACCTACAATCAGTATAAAAAATAAAATGATGGGAAAGTATTCTTTTATTGGTTTTATTATACTTTTTTTGATGTAAACGTTATAAATGAAAGTTAGTAAAATGAATGGAAATACTACGAGTCCTGGTGTTTTACTCAAAAAAGAAAACATAGCAAAAATACCAGAAGTTACCCAATACTTTTTTTCGTTCGTCTTAATTGCCAATATATGTGTAAGAACAAACAGACTAAAATAAAATACGAACAAAGAATCTTTATACATCAAAACTGAGTATGTGACCATAGATGGTACTGAAACGAAAATCAAACTGGCGACAAACCCAACTTCTTTTTTGTATATTTTCTTTCCAAGTATGAATACTGCTAAACCTGATAAAAAGGAGGCAATAAATGGTGTTAGAAATTTTACAACTCCATCATTAAACCCAAGTAATAAGTAAAACCCACCTTGTGTTAAGTACCATTGTGATAACCCACAACAGCCCTGTTTTTCTTCTGCTGTACCAAAAAAGGGTAACCAAATTGGGTATTCTTTTTCTTGGGCAAAATATTGAGCTACTCTAACATGAGTTCCTTCGTCGCCAAAAGCTATGGGAGAATTCAGACTAACATTAAGCTCAAAAAATAGAAATGATGCTAATATCACCAAAAGCAGTATTATTTCTGGTGATTTAATTTCAATTATTATTTCTTTTTTTTCGACCATCTAATCTTCTAATTTTATTGGTTTTAATTTAAAAGTATTTTTCTTCACCAATTAATTCTATAGAGAGTGAATGTGATGTTTATATTCACTAGACTGAACGTTGTATATTGGCCTGACATTATTTTTGTCAAATATGGATATAATTCCCCTATAGTTTCCTTTGACGTTTCTTCGGGAACGTACATATAATCCGGTTTTTTGAGTTTTATATACTCACTTTCTTTTCCGATAAACATGTGTGAATTTGGGAATATGTCTGGGTGAATTCCAATTGTATCTCTTCCTGATATATACGTTATAGTTCCTGGAAAGCTTGCCACATAGATTGTAATATTTTCAGGTGTATTATGTTTTATCCATTCTGCAACAGCATAGTGATTCATTCTAAAATCGTTTATATAAACAGAATAAAAGGAATAAACAAAGATAAGAGAAAGTAGTGTTTTCGCTATAAAAATCATAGTTATACCATTAAACATATGTGAGTTTTTTATAGCTTCTTTAGCACCAAAGAATGCGTATACTAGAAATATCGGTGTGAATCCTGCCATATATCTGGGAGATCCCGTTCCAATAAAAATGTAGAAAAATACTGCCCCACAAACTAACAGCACATATAACCAGTCTTCTTGATTTTTTAAATATTTTAGTGAAACAATGAAAGGGGGGAACAAAACAAAAAACTCTGTGAAAAAAAATAAAATATTAAAGGTGGATATATGAAAATGAAGGCTCTTTGATCCTGTCGGAAAAATAGTTCCAAAATTATAGAATGAATAGACAAGCCAAGTAAAAAGTATTAGAAAACTGATAACCAGAAAAAACAAATTTTTTCTTTTTTTTATAGAAAAAATTAAAAGAAGGGGGAAAAAGAGCCACGCATCAGGTCTAATGAGACATGTTAGACCAACTAAAATAGAACCTAAAAAAGTGTTTCTTTTAAATGCAATGGCAGAAGCGATTAAAAAAACAGAGAAAATGGATGTCTCCAAGCCAGAAAAACTGTATCTTATTAGCCATGGGTTTATTGCCCATAAAAAACATACGAGGAGGGAAATTTTAGTATTTTTAATTACTTTTTTGGCTAAGATAAAAATTGCAAGAACGCTAACGGATGTTAGAAAGGAACTGATGAGTTTTGCGGCTAAAATAGCATGTGAGAATGAAAGCATATGAAAAAATCCTGAAATAAAAGCAGGTAGAACTGGTGTATATGCCCAAGCAAATGTTCCAGGAGAAAATGAGAATCCGTTGCCGTTTGCAATGTTTTTTCCTACCATGAGCATATTAAAAGTATCATCTGTTATGTAGTTTAAAAGAGGAAGTTGTAATACAAATGAGAACATGAATAAGAATAAAACAATCCTTCTTGTGTTTATATTAATTTCTGACACGGTTTCACCTTAGCAATATAGCATAAAATTTTAATAACCAATAATTTTCAACTTCATAACATCATAAAACATTTTAAGTGTATCACTGATTTTTATATGGGATCCTTTTCTTTCCTCCCATTCAACTGGAACTTGTTTTATCTTAAATCTTTTTTTTTCCGCAGTTAATAACACTTCAGTATCCCAGATCCATCCGCTATTCTTGGCATTCAGTAAAATATTTAGAACTCTTCTACTGAAGGCCTTAAAACCGCATTGATAGTCTGTTATTTTTGAATTAAACAATAATTTTACTAAAAAAATATAGGCCCTAGAACTTATTTCTCTTAATAAGGATCTATCTGTTTCTGAATTTGAAAGATTTCTATTTCCAATACAAATATCATATCCCTGTTGAATCGAATTGATAAAAATAGGCAAAAATCTTAAGTCTGTTGATAGATCAACATCCGAAAAAATTAATATATTGCCACACGAATTAGCAAATGCATTTTTTAAGGATGCACCTTTACCTAACCTTTGGTCGCAATGTAAATGTTTTATACGAGAATTTTGAACTGCCAATCTTGCCGAAACCTTATCTGAACCATCAGTTGAACCATCTTCTGCTATGATTATCTCATAATCATAATTTAGGGAATTTAATACTCTTTTGATTTTTTTTGTAGATTCTTCCAATATTTTAACTTCGTTATAAACAGGAAGTATTAATGAAATTTTCATAATAATTCTAATAGGGTTAATCTATTTAATGGTAAATTAAACGATGTAGTTTTCTATCTAATATTAATCTGGTTAGTTTTATAATTCTGGATAAAAGATTTATAACTTTCTTTATTTTAGGTTTATAGTATGAGAGTTTTATTGGTAAATCCTCCATTTAAGCTCAAAATCAGTAGAACAAGCCGTTGGCCTGAACACACGAAAAGTGGTACCCTCTATTATCCTTATTGGTTGGCGTACGCAACTGGAGTTTTGATGAAATCAAAACATGAAGTAAAACTCATAGATGCTATTGTAAAAGAATGGAATTTCTCTAAGACAATAAATGTAATTACTAAGTTTGATCCTGAACTGTTGGTAGTAGAAACTTCCACTTCCAGTATAAAGAATGATATACAATTTGTTGAGGAACTGAAAAAAAATTCAGATGTGAGAGTTGTTTTAACAGGAGCTCATGTTTCAGTCTTACCGGAAGAAACTCTTCAAATGTCCGAGGCAATAGATTTCATAGCCAGAAAAGAGTACGACTATACAATTCTTGAATTAGCTAATACATTAGAGAAAAATGGGGATTTGAAAGAGGTTTTGGGTATTTCTTTCAGGAGAGATAGAAAAATAATTCACAATCCAGATAGACCATTTATAAAAAACTTAGATGAGTTACCATTTGTCTCGAAAGTATATAAAAAATTCTTAGATGTTAATGATTACAGGTATGCATTAGCTAGACACCCAATGATACAGATATGGAGTAGCAGGGGTTGTCCTAGTAGATGTACTTTCTGTGTTTATCCTCAGGTTTTTATGGGTCATTCATTCAGGAAGAGAAGTCCTGAAGATTTTGTTAATGAATTGGAGTGGATCAAAAAAAACATGCCCGAAATCAAAGAAATCTTCATCGAAGATGATACTTTTAGTATAGATAAGCAAAGGGTTCTGAAAATTTGTGATTTAATAAAGGAAAGGAAACTAGATGTAGTTTGGTCTGTCAATATCAGGGCAAACGTGCCTTTTAATGTGTTAAAGAGGATGAGTAATGTTGGTTGTCGTATGCTTATTGTTGGGTATGAATCTGGTTCGCAAAAATTATTGAATAATGTAAAGAAAGGAATAACGATTAAACAGGCAGAAACGTTCACGAAAGACGCTAAAAAGGTTGGATTAAAAATATTCGGTTGCTTCATGATAGGATTACCAGGCGAAACAAAAAAAACTATTTGGCAGACTTTTCAATTTGCAAAAAAATTAAAACCGGATATGGCGTTCTTTCAACAAGCAGTGCCATTCCCTGGTACTGAGTTTTATAACTGGTGTAAAACGAATGGATATTTGATTACAGAAGATTTTAGCAAATGGTTAGATTCTAACGGAAAATTGGATTTTTTAGTGAATTATCCCAACTTAACTGCTAGAGATATTAGAGAGATTAGAGATAAACTAATGATAAAGTTTTATGCATCTCCAAAACATGTTTGGCAAACTTTTACTCATAATTTACATTTTGACGAAATTCAGAGACTGTTAGTTGCCGCAAAGGATTATTTATCTTATTTGATATCGAAATAGTTAGTAAATGAAACGACCTACCATTACAATTCTAGTGACAGTAAAAAATTCAAAAAATACGATAAGAAAATGCATAAAATCTCTCTTGAGATTAGATTATCCCAATTTTAAAATTTATGTTACAGATGCTTATTCTAGTGATGGAACGTTTGAAATTCTGAAAAAACTAAAAGAAAGATATCCCAAAAAAATTAGATTGGGACAAATCAGAGGAAATATAGCGACTGCCCACAACTATATGATAAGAAAAACAAATACAGAATTCATTGCTATGACTGATGCAGATTGCATCGTGGATAAGAATTGGCTTAAAAATCTTATGTCCGGGTTTACATCAAAGAATATCGTTGCTACAACTGGTTTTTGCTCAACTCCTAGGACAGCAAAAGGACTTCAAAAATTAGTTGGAATGGAATTAGAGGATCGGTTCAAAAATGCACCAAAATTCGTTCCACGAGGGCCAACTATGAATTTATGTGTTAGGATAAATTATGCCAAAAAAATAAAATTCGATGAAAGGTTTGATGTGGCGCAAGAAACAGATTGGGGGTATAGATTAACAAAACTCGGTAAAATGTGTTATGTGCCAAACGCAGTAGTTTATCATTACCACAGGTCCACAATAAAAAGTTTTCTTAAACAACATGGATTTAGGTACGGGAGAGCTATGCCGCTACTCTATCTCAGACATAAAAAAAGAGCAAGAGGCGATCATTTATCAAAATCTATAATGATACTACAAGAATTTATTTTTCTTTTTCTTTGTTTATTCGTTTTAGTTTCAATTTTTTACAATCCGTTCATTAATCTTGTGATAGTTCTTATAACCCTCTTATTAATTTCTTATTTTGTTGATATACTCAGATACACTAAGAATCCAATCAATGTAGGTTTATTAATAATATTATACATATTGCGTAACGTGACTTGGACAATTGGTATGTTGGTTGGAATTTTTGATTTAATTATCAAAAAGAGATGAACATGAAAAAAGTATCTGTTGTAATAATTGCACGGAATGAAGAAGAGAGTATTGGTAGATGTATAAAGTCTGTACTAAAACAAAATTATAAGAATTTAGAAGTTATTGTCGTTGATGATGCTTCTACTGATAGGACTGCAAAAATAGCGAAAAGACTTAGAGTAAGGGTTATAACTAATAAAAAGAATTTAGGAATTGCAAGGTCTTTTAATGTTGGTGTAAAGGCTTCGAAAGGAGATTTAATAATAACTCTTCATACCGATGCTGAAATGATTAATAAAGATTGGATTGATATTGCTGCTAATCTTTTAAAAAATAAAAATGTTGGTGCTGTGACGGGGTATAGGATACCAAAATTTAGTGATAAACCAAATTCAATAGAAAGGGTTCATCTTTATTTCGGTGGTGGGTATATAGCTTCAGGGTCAACAAAGACCAGTGAGATATATTGGCTACCGACAAGATGTGATGCTTTCAAAAGAAAGGCTTTAAAGGAAGTTGGGTATTTTAACAAACGATTACGAGTGTCAGGTGATTGTATAGATATCTCAACCAAATTGAGAAACAAAGGATACAAACTTTTAATTGAACCGAGATGCAAAACAAGAATTAATCTTTCTACGCAACAGAATACTCTCAAGAAAATTTTGAAGAAGAGAATTAATTTTGGAAAAGTCATTCCTTATCTTTTAGTTGAGCATGGCCTTTCGATAATAAAGAATAAAAGTTGGTTTTTCAGAACAGTTCCATATATAGGTTATTTCTTGTTTTTAGTCCTATCAATTGTCCATCCGACATTTCTCTATTTATTTCTTATAGGGAATTTTGTTTTTTCAGCTAAGATTGCAAAGGTTACAGGAATTTCTTCTTTTCTCGCTGCATTCATTTTAGTACCCGTTTATGCAATATTTTGGAATATTGGTATAATTTATGGTATATTTTTAATTAATAGAGAAATAATCTGATAATCGAAAATTTATATATTTTTGTCCAATTCTAATGTATGATTTTGTTGGCATATCCACCCTTTGAAGAGGGGGGGAGATCTTTTAGATGGTCTGGTACATCTAAAATTAAAAACGTTTATTTTTCCTACCCACCTTGGTTTCTAGCTTATTCCGCAGCATTACTCGAGAGAGAGAATATTGCTGTAGACTTACTAGATGCAGCTGCGTTGGACATGACAAATAATGAATTTATTAAATATGTAAAAAAGAAAAAACCAGAACTTCTAGTCGCAGAAACATCTACGATAACAATCCACAAAGATTTAGAGTTGATGAAGAAAATAAAAAATGAGATAGGATGTAATATTGCCTTATCTGGGACGCATGTTACAGCTTTGGCAAAAGAAAATCTTGAAGAAAACCCATTTATCGATTTCATTTTGATTGGTGAATACGAGTTAACAGTTCTTGAATTGGCTAGAAGATTGAGAAAGGAGCATTATGGGGACATCTTAGGCATTGTGTTTAGAAAAGGAAAGATAATTAAATTAAACAAACCGAGACCATTGATAAAAGACTTGGATTCACTACCATTACCAGCCAGACATTTCTTACCGATGGATAGGTATAACGAGCCCTTTGCACAAGTACCAAGCCAACAATTACTTTCTACACGTGGTTGTCCGTTCAGGTGTGTTTTCTGCGTTTTGCCACAACTATTTTATAATCATACTGTGAGATATAGAAACCCGATAAAAGTTGTGGATGAGATGGAGATGTTGATGAGCAAATACAAGCCAAAGGAAATCTATTTCGACGATGATAGTTTCACATTAAATCCACAACATGTTACTAAAATTTGTAAAGAGATTAAAAGACGTCACTTAGATATTCAATGGAGTTGCATGGGACATGCCATGATACCAGAGAGAGTATTGAGGTTGATGGTTGATAGTGGTTGTATGGGAATAAAATTTGGTGTGGAGACAACTTCACCAAGAATTCAACAAGAGATAAATAAAAATTTGAATTTAGAAAAAATCAAAAGTTTTGTTAAACTTGCGAAAAAACTGAAAATACGAACACATGCAACTTATATGTTGGGTTTGCCAGGAGATACAAAAGAAACAATGGAAGATACTTTAAAGTTTGCAATTGTTTTAGGTACAGATAGATTCCAGATATCGATAGCCACACCCTATCCTGGGACAGAATTCTACAATCGAGCTAAACAAAATGGTTGGCTTGTTACAAATGATTTCAACAGATATGATGGAACTAAAGAATCAGTAGTTTCCTATACACACCTTGAGAAGAAAGAAATTGATAAGATGTTTAAAAGATCTCTTGCACTTACCTCTGAAGTTAATTTTGGTATGATAAAATATTTCTTACGAAATGCATACGAAACTGGTGGAGCAGGGGGTCTTCTGTCTTTTGTATCAAAAGAAGGGTCATCCTATTGTGCTAGGTTGTTGAAAAAACAGGTCTTTGGTCTGAAGGCTAAGAAATAACTACTTCTTCACTATAAAACATCTTCATAAATTTTTATTAAGTTATTAATAAAATCATCCCATCTATAGTTTTTTACTTTTTCTTTATTTAACATCCCCATTTTCACTGTTTTTTTAGGATTATTAATTAAATGTTTTATTGCATTTCTTAATTGTTTTACGTTACCAAATTTTACTTTAATTCCCTCGTAATCTAGAGTTATGGTGGACACGATTGCACAACCAGACGCCATAGCTTCCAATAGAACAAATCCAAATGTTTCGCCAACAGAGGGCAAACAAAAGACCAATGCTTTTGAATATAGGTCAACTAATTTTTTGTTTGAAACAAATCCAAGGAATTTAACATTTTTAGGAGCAATAGATTTCAATCGTTTTTCTTGTTCTCCATCACCTACTATTTTAAATTCAATATTAGGAAGTTCTTTCGCCGCTTCAATTAAATAATCCAACCCCTTTTGCTTAGCTAATCTACCGACAAACAGCACAAATGGTTCTTTCATTTTTACTTTGAATTTTTTGTAATCAAACCCTGGCCTTATAATTTTTGTAATTTCTTTTTTTATTCCGATATCTAATGCAGTATCTCTTCCATAATTACTGAGAAATATAAGCTTGTTATAATCATGATCTACTTGAAATTTTTCTACTAGCATTGAAATACCCCCAAAGAGAGGGCCTCGCATTTTTAACCATCTGTTTCCATACATGCCTTGAACTAGACAGATAACTGGTTTTTTAAGTAACTTTCCAGCTACTAAGGAAGGAAAACATGCATTATAATTACTGGTTTGTATCAGGTCACAATCTTTTGCATGATTCAAAACAGATAGAAAAGCCAGATTCATAAAGTATCTATGTATGGGTAAGCGAATTGTTCGAATTCCTTTATATTTTTTTATTAGGGGATTACCAGTTGTCAATACTTTAACTTCGAGTCTCCTCTCTTGCAATTTTTTAGTTATTGTGTAAACAAGTCTTTCGCCCATACGATTGCATTCAGGAGGAAAAAGTTCGTGTGTAATTAATATTTTCATAAAAAATCATCTCAGAACATATTTTCCATAACCTTTTAATAACATATCCAATTCCATACTATATTTTTTCATGTATTTTATTATCTCCCCATCGGAAACTTTTCTAATTTTTTGCACTTTTTGTCTATCTTTTATTATCCTTGGTAATTTTTTGATAAGTGAAAAAATTCCAGTTAAAATTTCCCAAGCTACATTGAACTTTCCATAAAAAAGATGTAATAAAAATTCAGAAGATTTGAGAAGAAAGTGAACAGGAAGGGTTCTAAGCAACATGAATAAACTATAATTTTGAATCATCGTCCTTAATCTATTTTTCTCTATAAAATATTTGTGTCTCATAGTGTAAGTAGTTTTGGCACCGCCCATTTTATGATAAACAAGTGCTCTCGGAACATATAAAACTTTATAACCAGCCAATCTAACTCTCCAACAGAAATCTATCTCTTCATAATGAAAACCAAAGTCTGAGTTGAACCCACCAACTTTATTGAAAACGTCTCGTCTTACAATCATTGCAGCAGAATATGCCGCAAAGACCTCCTCTACTTTATCATACTGTCCTCTATCTATTTCAAAATTGCCTCTGCATATGAGACCTCTATTAAAAACAAATCCATATATATCGGATTCCATACCAGCAGAGTTCAATAATGATCTATCTGAAAATAACTTAACTTTACATGTGCAAACAGCAACGCTTGGATGTTTTCTAACAACATTGATTAATTCTTTTAACCAATTTTCATCGACTTCCGTATCATTGTTAAGGAATATAATATATTCTCCCCTTGAATTCTCAACTCCAATATTATTGGCTTCTGGATAAATAATACTGTCATTTTTAACGACTTTTACCCACTTGAATCTTTTTTTCACATACTCAACACTGCCATCAGTGGATTTATTGTCGACAAGAATTGTCTCGAAGGGGGAGTATTTTGTTTTGTATATAGAATTCAGACATATTTTTAGATGATGTTTTCCATTGTGATTCACTACTACTATGCTTACTAGAGGATTATTCTTATTGTTTAACAAATTATCACCAATTAACAAATCCGATATAAAAACTTTAAGGGATATTAATATTAAATGAACAGAAAACTTCTTAATTTGATTTTTATATTTGTAATATCACAAATAAAAGAAATCCCAATTACATATAAAAAGAGAGAATCAAATTAGAGTGTTTGAATGGGGTTTGAATTAAAAACTATAATAAGTTGGTTGATTACAGGTTCGCTTCTTTGTATAGTTATTTATATCCCTGTCTCAATTAGGATGTTAACATTCGGTTCGAAAACTATACTTGATTACGATCCTTGGTGGTTCTACAGGCATTCTCTAGAATTATATAAAAACAACTTTGTTTCCCTAAAATGGGATTTATTAAGTTATTTTCCTCCTGGAAGGGTTGCACAGATGAATGGTTGGACGTACACTATGGCTTTCTTTTTCAAAATTTTCAAATCTATCATACCGAGTATGAGTTTTGTAGACATAGGAAAACTCGCGCCAGTAATAATGGTAGGTTTAAGTGTAATTCCTGGATATCTCTTGGGAAAACTTTTATCCAATAAATGGGGAGGACTGGCAACCGCCTTATTCGCGACATTAACCCCTACTTTTATCGGTGTTTCCATGGCAGGTTATGGTGATACGGATGCAGTCGTTGTTTTTTATTCTTTATTTTCAGCTTACACACTCATTTTAGCCAGCACCAAAAGAAAAATACCATATTATATCCTGGCTATCATAGCAAATCTATTGTTCATATGGAATTGGTACTTTGGTTGGTATGTAATCTTCTTTTATACATTACTAATACCATTTTTGTTTGTTTTTAGAATATTAGAAGAAATAATACATGAAAGAAAATTAAAAGTCGAATTGAGCAAAATTATAAACGAGATTAAACCACTAGTAATTCCAACAATAGTGATCTTTGTTGTACTAAATATAATTGGGATTATTTTCCCTACAGAAATAGGAAACATCATCGATTTTATCGGAATAAACTTGGGTTTTGTTTCTGGTAGAGGACTAATAGTCAATGTATCTGTTGCAGAGCTACAACCTATAAACATTTTAACCAAAGAGGGCTTTGATTTAATTGCTGGTAGAATCGGTCTGGCGCCAACAATATTTACTTTAATTGGCCTTCTTTTGTTGGTTGTATTTAAAGTTTACAAAAAAGTTAAGATCCATTTTGCAGAAATTTTTCTTTTCTTGTGGGCTTTGCTAACGTTTTATATGATTCTTCATGGTGTGAGATTTTCCTTACAATTCTCAATAGCTGCATCAATATCAGCTGGATATTTTATCGGAAATCTTGTAAAGTACCTTAAAAAAAATATCATTGGTATAACAGTCCTGGGTTTAGTTAGTATGTTAATTCTGATGTTTGTTTCAAATGCAGTTTTATATGGATATAGCGCCGGAGGGATGGAAGTCAGTGGTAATTGGATTGATGCTTTAGATTGGTTAAAAGAGAATGCAAATAAAAATTCCTTAGTTGAAACATGGTGGGATCCGGGCCATATAATTGCGGGTTACACTGGTTTAAAGGTTCACGCAGACGGGGCACATTGCGGTCCAGCGGAATGTATACCTAATAATCATGATGTCAGAATTCAGGATATGGGAAAAATCATGTCAACGAATGATGGAGAAGAAGCTCTATCTCTCATAACAAAGTATAAACAGTTAAACCCCGAAGAATGCCAAGAAGTAAAAAGAATATTTGGTGACGCAGTCCCAGAAGAAGCTTGTGAACCAGTATCTGAAATATATTTTATAGCAAGTAGTGACTTGATAGGTAAATTCACATGGATGAACTATTTTGGAGGATATAGAGCTCCTATTGCATCGAATTATGATTTCATGAGAAATCCTGGTGTTTGTTGTGCTGCTACCCCAAAAACAGAACCTGGACAGGTATCCTGTGGGGAGTTCGCTAATCAAGGGAGGGGTGTTTGGGTTTGGTGCCCTTGGATATTTTCTTTAAAAGATGCGAAACAAGATCAGGAAGGTAATCCTGTTTATGTGTATGATTATGCTGGACTAACCATGACTTTAATCCAAAGGGATAATCTATTGATACCTGTGTATAACAATCAATTCATGATAAATCATTTGACATTCTTCTACGAAGGTCAACAACAAAATCAAGATTTATCAACACTGAACACCACACTAGAAAAAATAGATGGATTAATTTGGTTACAACCAGATTTTAGATCTTTGATATACTTCGCACCGGCGATTAAGGATAGTATGTTTACCAGGTTGTTCTTCTACGATGGAGAAGGTTTAGAACACTTCGAACAAGTTTTCAGTAATTCTGAGATTAGGCTGTATAGAGTTAAGTAGTTTTGAGGTAAGACCTAGATACACGCTTGGATAAGAACTTTTTAAAAGAAACAATATTTTCCTTGAAGATTGGTGATTTTTTAACGAGAAAATCTAACACTTTCAAATCCTCTCCTATATAAAAACCAGTTAGAAGAAGAATCAATAAATAGATTAAACTGGCTATAACTACGAATATTACTGCTATCCATATGTTGGGAATAAATTGTTTGAACAAAAGTAAAAAAACAGAAGACAAGAAAGTTGCAAAGATTATCCTTCCAGCATCCTCAATTGGAAACTCTACTTTTAAATACTTTTTAATAAGGAAACCTCCTGAAAATAATAAAAAGAACATGGATATTAAATAAGATACGGCTAATCCCTTTTCAAAAAGGTAATATGTTAAGGGTACTGAAAGGACGAGATAAAGAGTCACTATTCCGAGATAACAATTTCTATATTTTTGGGGCTTTCTTAAAGCATAAAGACTGGAAAGAAAAATGTTTCCCAAACCATAGAACATTGAGGCTATTATCAAGAATGGAAGAATCTCGTTTGCTGGTAAGTATTCGAGTTTAGAGAAGAAGATTATAACATGATTTGAAGTTAGTATCAAAAAAACTGCCAAAGGTAAAACGAAGAACAGGCTATACCTGAAGATCAATTTTATAAGATAGGCTTGTTTTCGTTCCTTCTTTTTATCAACTGATAATTCAGAGATTATAGGAAAAAGAGCTGATGATAGAATGTTCGGTATGATTTGAATAGGAAAAGAAATAGTCATAGCAATAGCAAAGTAGCCTACCCTTGACATAGTTTCTGAGGACGATAGATTTCCTGCTATTAATAGTGTTAGGATGATATAATGTGTATAGTTAAGTAGGACGAGAAGTATATTCACAATGAAGGCTGGTGTAGAATATTTTGAGATTATTTTCTTGTTTATGTTAATTTTTTTATCTTTGAAGAATTTTTTTTCAAACCTACTCAAAGAAATAACAATAAAACAAGTAAAAAAAGCGATTAGTGGACCGAAATAAGTGAGACCTAAAAATATTAATGGTAAGACAATTATTACTTTAACGATTTGCCCATATAAGTTTGTTAAAAAATATCTTCTCATGTTTTGAAGACCATAATGAACAGACCCAAAAAGACCTGTAAAGGTTACCGCAATTATTGAGAATGCAATGATTATTATCACTCTCGACTCTAAATTTAAAATTAAGCCGAGTTTTTGGGAAAAAAGGATAAGTATTATAGCTATGGTTATAGAAGAAATGAGTATAATTTTACTTGAGTATCTTATCATTCCACGGATTTTTTCACTTTCTCGTTTCTTTGACCATTCAGGTATGAGTTTCCTAATAGCACCTCCTAAGCCCAACAAACTAATCCCAGAGAGTGCCATGACTATTTGAGTAGATGTTGCTATAATTCCATAGTGGGATGGTAATAGCAATTTACCTATTATAAACCAGTAGAACATTGACAAGAGTGAAGTAAAAAACCAATCAGAAAATAGATAGACTGTGTTTGAGACAAGCTTTAACCTGAGAGACATGAGCATCCTCTTATCAGTTTAAATTTTCTTAATTAAAAAGAAGAATCCACCGTGAAATATAGCAACCAAAGAAAAACAATTTCTTAAAAAAATGATAAGGGGGGAGAGAAAAAATAATGACTTATCCTTCTTCCATAAAAAAGTGTAGAATTCTACATCGAGTAAAAGTGAGAGTATAATCAATAATCCGAAAAGGTAGACGAATATTGCACTAAATACAGATAAAATTAAAGACAATATTCCTAAACCGCTTAGTAAAATCTGTGGGAAAAGAGTTCTAGGCGTGTATCTATCACCGAACATTTTTTTAGGGTGTTTTTTGTACAATAAAACTTTCCAGAACGCTCTATTGTATTTTTGTTTGATATACGTTAAAAGGTTATCTGGGTGTGGGTGAAAAACCATGGCTTTAGGTTTAAAGATTACTTTGTAGCCAGCGTCTTTTATTCTATAGGATAATTCAGTGTCTTCACCAGATGCAACAATAAATGATTCATCAAAGCCATGAAACTTCTTAAAAATAAATTTCTTATATGCACAATTGTAAGAACCAACAAAATCTATAGTTTTGAATTTTTTCATTTTTTGATGTCTGTACTCTATTTCAAACCCTATAAATCTCGCAATCAACTTGTTTTTATTTAAAGTGGCATAACTCCCAGCAACACAAACTATATCTTTGTCTTTAAATGGTAATACAAGACTCTTTAACCAATTTTTCTTTGGTATGCAATCAGAATCAGTAAAAACTATAATTTCTCCTTTAGCCAACTTAGCACCAGTGTTCCTAGCTTTTGCTGGGCCGGAATGTCGAATGGAAATAAGTTTTACTCTCTTGAATTTAGAAACAATTTTTTTTGTATTATCTGTTGATCCATCATCAACCACTAGAACCTCGAATTGATTCTTTGGGAAATCTTGAGAAAGTACGGCTTGTAAAGTCTTACTTATAGTCTTCTCAGTATTATAAGCTGGAATTATCACCGAAACTTGAGGTTTCATATCAACCAATCAATATTCTCAGTAAGTATTTGAAAAATGTTTTTCCAGACATAAAAGTTCTTTTTGCTTCATCCCAATTCTTAATAAAAAGTTTAAACCTCTTCGAAAAATAATTTGGTCTCAGATAAAAACTTATTCTTGCTTTATCACATATTTTTACTAATTTCTGATTAGATAAGCCTGGTCTAGAAACCATACAATTATGCCAACCTTCAGGAGTTAGCCATTGAGAATAGTCTTCTGTTATTAAGTATCCATTTTCTTTGGCCCAGTCATAGGATTCAGTTCCCGGATAAACCATAAGAGGGTAGAATTGAGCTGAATCTATGTTAAGTTTTGTTGCAAACTTTATCGTTTCAATTGTAGTTTTAAAATTATCAAAAGGTAAACCTAGTATGAAGCAACCATGGATCTGCAATCCAACTTTTTTAGCATTCTCAGTAAACTTTTTCATCATCTCGATTGTTATGCCTTTATGTATTTTGTTCAAGATTAACTGCGACATACTTTCGTAACCAACGCACAATAAACGACATCCAGCTTTTTTCATGAGTTTTAAAGTTTCATAATCAACGTCTGCACGACTGTTTGCAACCCAACCTATCTTGAGTTTTCTTTTTATTATTTCTTTGCAAATCTCTCTGCATCTTTTTGCTGTTGTCATAGAAGCCATTGAATCGTCTTCAAACATAACTTCTCTCACTTGTGGCAGTTCATTATTGATGAATTCTAGTTCATCAACCACGTTTTTTGCACTTCTTAGCCTATAAGTTCGAGACCAGAAAACCTGTGTGTATAAACAGAAAGAACAACCGTAAGGACAACCTCTTCCACTAAGAATAGCGACTTCTGGATGGAATACTGTAGCGTAAAAATAATCTTCAATTCTAAGGTGCTTTTTATAGACTCCCGAAACAAAGGGGAGTTCATCTAAGTTTTTTATAAATGGTCTATCTGGATTGTGAATTATTCTATTATTCTCCCTAAAACTTATCCCTAAAACTTTTTCTAAACGCTTTCTTTTTTCAAGTTCTTGAGCCAATTCTAATATAGTATAATCATATTCTCTTCTTGCAACCGCATCAATTTTTTTACTTAATCTCAAAGTCTCTTCTGGCAGGGTTGAAACATGAGTGCCTACCAATGTTACAAAACTACTGGTGGCGTTTTTTATTGCTTCTGCGAACTTTGTGTCGTTATAGATGCTTGGAGTTGAAGTATCAACGACCACCAAATCTGGGTGGAAGTTTTTGGATATTTTTATTACCTGCCCATGAGAAACCCCTCTGGCTGGTGCGTCGATTAATTTTACTTCAAACCCATTCTTTTCGAGAACGCCAGTAGCGTAAGCAAGCCAATAAGGATAATAAATCGTGCCTCCTTTAGTTACAGCTGGGGAACGGGAAGTACGTGAGAATTTTGGCATGAACGGTGGGTTAAGTAATAGCACTCTCATTAGTATCTAAATGTATTGATTGAATAAAAGTTTTAAAGTTGACTTATAACTAAAGGTATGGAGTATTACTTTTTCATCCATTTTGATTTAACGTAATTCCCTATTTTCAATTCCTTGAGGAATATAAACACGTAATAAAAACGAAGAATAACCACAAGTCCTACGATTATAAGCCCAACTTGAAAAAAGTATTTTACTAGAAAATTAAAAGGCTGAAAAAACGTAGAAAGAGTTGTCAGCACATGATGTGGTTCATCCAACTGTTGAACAACAAAAAGATATGAAATGGGGAGTAATAAATTATAGAGTATAAAAGATTTGATTAAATTTTTTCTTAGAACCCAAATACAGAAGAATGGAAAGAATATTAACAAATGTGTTATTCCACCCATATAACTGAACGACATGAGGAGTAAGCCCAACCATACTATTCCCTGTCCTATATTCATTCTTTTCAGTGTTAATACACCAAAAGCTAAAGCCAATGCTAGTATAATACTTGATAGAAATCTATTTTCAAAACCAAACTTCCTTAAAATAAGCCAAATATTAGAGCCGGCTTGAATATTTTGTGCCAGTTCAAAAAATAGAGAGAGTGGGTCACTACCTACGATGAAAAAGGGTAAGTGTATCATAAGCATTATAGAAAAAAATAATAATAACATTCGCCTATTAAATCTCAAGAAGAACGGTACACTGAAAAGTAAGAATTGATATTTTGTGAACAATACTCCAAGGATTAAAGCAAGAAAAGATTTTGATTTTTCTTTCTTTAACCAGAAATAGAAAGTCAAGAGTAAAAAGAATACAAGTATAGGCTCTTCTTGGTAAAGAAAAACTGTAACGAACCAAGGTACAGGTAATAAAGCATAAAGAAGTTGTAGGTGTTTTGATTCTTTTATTGGAAGTAATCCAGTAAGAAGTAAGGATAAAAAATCGAAGATTATAAAAAGTATCACCGGTGAATAAAAGTTTTTAAAAAGTATGTAAGAGAATGTTATGAGATAAGGAAAAAATATCGAATGTACACTCCATTTAACTGTGCCCCCCTTGTATGGTAACTCTCCATTTAAGATAGCTTGGCCCATCGGATACCAGAAATAATAAAGATCTCCAGCAAATCTCCCAAGCTTCACATAAAGAAAATAAAAAGGAATAATTCTAGTTAAGAAAAATAGTATTAGGATTAGAATTAACATTTTGTTTAATTTGATTCTACGATCTTGCTTCATAATTAAAATTGTTTTTAATAAAAATTAAGATATTTTTCTGGCGAGTACTATGATTCCTTCTGCTAAAGATGGTACTTTACTTATGATCTTTCTCAAAGTGCTTCTTATTTTGTTCTCACCTTTATGACCTAAATTATAGCCTCTTAATCGTAACACATAAAAACCATTTTTTTCGATAAAACTTATTAAAGCATGATACGTGAAAACACTTATATGGCCACTAAAATAGTCATATTTTATAAAAGGATTGAATATCGTTTTTTTAGAAGGGTTTAGCCCATAAGGTTGAAAACCAAAAAGTATAGAAACTCTGTTGAACAGAGATGAAAGATTTGGAGTAGTAAGTAATAAGTAACCTCCATCGTTTAATAATTCCTTGATTTTTTCGGCAAATTCATCGACATTAAAAATGTGCTCTATCAGTTCACCACAGAAAACTAAATCGAACTTATGTTTTAGGGTAATTTCTCTTACATCAGATATTATATATCTCACATCTTTTTTCTTTTTTGATTTTATGACTTTTTTACTTATGTTCACACCGACAGTGAAACTGTTGAATTTCGTCTTTAGTTCTTCCGTTATTTGGGGTATGCAGCCAATGTCAAGTATGCTATTGACATTTGTACCTTCTACCATGGTTAATGCCTTTTCAACTCTGTTCTTAAAGTCTATGTCGGTTATCGTTGGTAAAGCGATGTCCTCATAGAATTTGGTTTTTTTCATATTATTCCCTCGAAGACTTCTAACATATCCTTTGCTGTCCTACTCCAGGGATGCCGTTCTGCTTTCCCCCTAGCGTTTCTACCCATTTTTCTTAACAATGATTCGTTATCTAACAGATAGTTAAGCTTATCTGCAACTTCTTTTTCATTTTTTGGATTTTCTAACAACAAACCTTCTTTTCCATCATCGATAAGCTCCGCAGCACCCGCAAGCCTGCTTGTAACTATTGGTAGGCCAGATGCCATTGCCTCAATGATTACAAGGCCGAATGGTTCGTAGAATGTTGGAAATACAAAAACATCGCCTGCTGCAAAGAATTTGTAAATATCATACGTAAGACCGATGTTCCATTGTATTAAATCGCTAACTCCCAACTTTTTTGCGAGTTTCATGTAAGGTTCTGGATCATCTTTTCCAGATATTAACAACTTGAAGTCTTTATTTTTTATGTATCTAAGTGATTTAATCAACGGTCTCACACCTTTTCTATAGAATGGATTACCCACAAACAGTAAAAGTAGTTCATCTTTTTCTATCTCAAACTTATTTCTTATCTCTCTCAGAGCTGCCCTTCTATGTTTTGGATTAAATTCCTCAGGATTAACACCACTATAACAAACATGAACTATATCTTCGGGAACAAATGAATAATTTTTTAAAACCTCATTTTTCACACTTTTAGATATCGCTATAACCGCCTTGGCTTTTTTTAAGTTGTGTCTTTCAATCAACGGTGTTATTTTAGAGTTTATACGGAGCTTACGTAAAACACCGAACCTCTTAATTTGTTTAACCCCCTCTCTATAAACAAACTGCATTTCACAAACATTTGGCGAAAAGTAACGTGTAGGTTGCGCAAGTCTTATCTCGAAAAACTTGTTCCAACTCATCATGTTCACTGTGTGAAGAAAACTTATGGTCGCTTCTTTAGTTAAAAAATTGACTCCAAAATAAGGTATCTTATGAAACTTTACTCTTGGGTTGTTTATAGGGTCACAAGAAGTAGCGAATAAATGAACATTATGTCCTTTTTTCGCAAAATAATCTGTTACTTCCAATACATAACGAGAAGAACCGAACCTGTGTATCCTGCTCAGTATAATTGCTATCTTCATTTTAACACCTTGGCAACTCTATCTATGTAAAGGGAAATTTCCTTTACAAGTTTTAGATTTTTCTTTAAAATCTTATGTTTCTTAATGATTACTTTCCTTACGAGATTCCCCAGTTCTTCAATTTTATAAACTCCCACAACTTTTCCTTCTTTTTCTAGTGTGCTCACAAGTTCAATTTGGTGATCATTAACATGTTCACCATATCTCTTTAACCTAGGAACGGTTATTACTGGTCTACCATAACTTAAAGCAACCAAAATACACCCAGCACCACCATGAGTTATTATCACTCTGGCATTTCTGTTTAATCTTTCTACCTCTTCATAACCAGTGAACCTAAACCATCTTGCATTTTTTGGTTCATAAGTAGAATAACCCGTCTGCATCACAACTTCTTCCTTTATCTTACCTTTCTCAATTAAATCATCAACATTTTTTAATAATCTGTTAAAACTTTGAGGATGTGTCCCAACAGTAACGAATATCATACAACTGCTCCCCTGTACTGTGCTTTGTTTCCGTATTGTTTTAATAGTTTTTTCCATTGTACAAAAAAAAGGTCAGATATAGGATAAACAAGTCTACCAGAAAGAGATGATTTATCTGTCCTACAAAAACTCTCTATAAAAATGATTTTACTCTTAAGTAGGAGTTTACTCAAAAAACAAGAAGGAATGGCTACTCCAGCACCTGTTGATAATATGACTCCGGGTCTTTCTTTAAGTAATATTTTAAGGGTTTGAAGAGTACATTTAATAAGATTTTTAAAGCTTCTCTCTGGATCTTCGACGAAGTAAACTCTTTCTTCCCTTGCCAATTCTATACTATTCTCCCTCTTAAACGTTACGAAGAACCTATTGTATTTTTCGTATGCTTCTTTGATTAGCAATGCCTCAGTCAGATGCCCACCAGCTGAGCAGGCAATACAGATATCCATACGATAGAAATGACTAATAAAATATTTCAATTTAGTGGAGTTCTACTCCTCATATGAAGTAGATGGGAAACCTGTTGTCTTACTGCATTTTTAGATATTAATTTCTTTATTTTACATAGATTTAATATGAAAATACTCCATGTGACGAACCACTTTTATCCTTGCGTCGGTGGGGTGGAAAAATATGTTTACAATCTATGCAAAAAATTGCAGCTTCTTGGGCACCAAAGTGATGTTTGTTGTCTAGATACATGCGCACACAAAAGAAAAAAATTGGTGAAATATGAAGAACATGAAGGCATCAAAATATACAGAATATCTTCTTTTGATTTAAAATACTACAAGATTGCCCCAAAAGTTATAAATTACATCAAAAATTATGATATAATTCATATTCATGGGGTGGGTTTCTTTGTCGATTTTTTATCTTTATTAAAAATTGTACATAGAAAGTCTTTACTACTTTCAACTCATGGAGGGATATTCCACACAAAAAAAGTTTCTTTTTTTAAAAAAATTTACTTTTATTTTTGGTTAAAGCACATACTAAAAAAAATTAATAAAACATTAGCCGTCAGCAAAAATGATTATAAACTATTCTCAAGGATAAGTTCAAATATACTTCTTGTAGAAAACGGGGTAGACTTTAAGTATTTTTCAGTAAAGGGGGGGGGTAAGGGGGGAAGTATGTTATACATCGGTAGGATATCCGAAAACAAAAGAATAGACAATTTAATAAAAGTTATCTATTTTCTTTCGAAAAAAAATCTCGATATAAAACTATACATTGTTGGTGAGGATTGGGGAGGATTGAAAAAAGGATTAGAAAAAAATGTTAGAAAGAATGGATTGGAAAAAAATGTTGTATTTACAGGTAAAGTAAGTGACGAAAAATTGCTTTTTTACATGAAAAAAGCAAGATTTTTTGTTTCTGCATCAGAATATGAAGGTTTTGGTCTTTCAGTTTTAGAAGCGATGAGTTCAGGGACTATACCAATCATTAACAACATAGAATCTTTCAAAAATTTCATAAAAAACGGAAAAAATGGTTTTATAGTTGATTTTTCAAAACCGAAAAAAGTTGCTAAAATTATCAACAATTTGATAAACAAAGATACGTCAGGGATATCAGAGAAAGCTAAAGAGACAGCAAAAAAATATGATTTAGAGAGGAAAATAGAGAAAATAGAGAAAATTTACAAAACACTAGTAAGAATTGAAAAAATTCGTTGATGGGGTATGAACTGGCAGGAACACCTTAAAAAATTTCAAAATAAATCTGGTAGAGAAATCAAAATCGGGATAAGAGATTGGGAACATAGATCAAATGTTTTCCTGAAATGGATAAAGAAAGATAAATTGAATAAACGATCGAGAATTCTAGACTGTGGTTGTGGGATTGGTGTAGCCGGTTTTATTTTAAAAGAAAATGAATTTAGAAACGTGATTGGAATCGATATTGATCCAAGAAGATTGAGTATTGCAAAAAAAAATTATAAAGGAGTTTACAGAATGAATTGTGAAAATGTTAAATTCAACAAGAGGTTTGATATAATATTGGCTTTAAATGTTATTGAGCATTTAAATAATCCAGAAAAATTTTTAAAAAGAGTAAAAGAGTTGCTTGCAACGAGTGGTAGGTTAATACTTTCTCTTCCTAACGAGATATTTATAAGAAGAATTTTAAGATTAATACCCAAAGACCCCACACACAAACAACACTGGAGTTATTTGCAATTTAAGAGATTTTTAAAGAAATGTGGGTTTGAAATTTTAGATATGAAACCTATTGGGCATGTACCATTTTTATTTGGTTGTCAAACATTTATGGTATTGGCAAAAATGAAAAATTAATTTCCATCCCGTATTACATGAATCATGTTTTTAAAATTTTAAATTTTAAACTAATTTAGGTAGATAAATTATGAAAGTTTGTTTGATAGAAAGCAATGTTAATCCACCATGGATCGAGGGAGTTAGAAACTCAATTTATCTTCACTCTAAAAAGTTAGTTGAACTGAATATCGAACCTATAATATTAACTGGTTTGTATAGAGGGTTAAAGGCAAAAGAAAAGATAGAAGGTGTTACTTTTAATAGAATCCCAGTTGTAAGTTTAACTCCGAGAAACAATACTGGGCTATACAAAAGTAGAATTGAGGGAATTATTTTCACTCGTATGTTTCATCTAAAGCTATGGGTTTGGAGAAAGTTGGAAGAATTGGACAATAAATATGGGTTTGATATTATACACTGGTTTGGACATTTGGATGTCTTGATAAATGTCTCAAGAAGCCTTTGTAAAAGAAATATTAGAAAACCTTTTGTTTTAACGCTATATGGTCTTTTCAATAGTTCGCCTCCATTTTTGAGACAATTATTTAGAAGATTCGGTCATTTGTATGATTTCATTATTTGTAACGATTATGAATGGTGTAGATTTCTAGATGAACTGGGTACACCAAATGCTTATGTCCCAGATGGTATTGATGTGGAAAAATTTAAACTATATGAGAGTTCTTTAAGGAAAAAATTGGATTTAAAAGAAGATGATTTAATCATTTTATATTTTGGATCTGCGAAAAGACTCAAAGGAATCGATAAATTATTCGAAGGGATAAGAAAGATTATCAAAGTAAAGTTAATCTTAAGTATAGATGATCAAGTTCCCACTAAATATTATCCATTCATTAAAAAATTTAAGAATGATGTTAAAATTCTCCCTATATTTAGTGATCTCCCAAAATTGATCTCCATTTCTGATATTGTTATATTTCCTTACATCCCCATACAAAGAGCTCAACCTTTATCAGTTCTGGAGGCTATGGCCTGTCAAAAGCCTATTGTTACTTTTGAAACAAAAAATTTAGTAGATATGATAAGAGATGGTAATGAGGGATTCTTAGTAGAAGCTTGGAATTATAAAAAAGTGGCAGAAAATGTAATCAATTTACTCTCGAATGAAGAATTAAGAAGAAGAATGGGAAAGAGGGCGAGAGAGAAAGTTGTTAAAGAATATAATATCAATTTTATTTCTCGCAAAGTAAAGGATATTTATGAAAAATTGGTATGATGGTTTTGTTCAAAGATATGTGGGTTTGAAAGCCCGATCTTACGACAAAAGTAGATTTGGAAATGTTAAGAAAGCTATTGTCGACAAAAAAGAAAAAGAAACTATTTTGAAAATACTTCAACAAAAGAAAATAAAACGTATTTTAGATGTGGCTTGTGGCACAGGGAGAATTCAGATTTATCTTAAGAGGAAAGGATATAAAGTAGTAGGAATGGATTTCTCTGTTGATATGTTATCAATACTTAAATCTAAAGAAAGGGGGGCTCTAGTAGTAAGAGGAGATGCGAAAACCCTTCCTTTCAAAGATGAATTTTTTGATTGTCTGGTATCCTTTCATTTTGTTAGACATTTACCCAATTATTTGGAAATATTAAAAGAAATGAAGAGAGTTGTCAAAAAAAATGGATATATAATCCTAGATTTCCCGAATAGAAAATCCGTAACAGGATACGTAACAAGAATGAGACAATTTATCGGTAAGATTGGTCATTGCAATCTACTAACAAAAAGTAACATTTACTCCATTTCCCACATGCTAAATTTAACTATCGAAGACCTTTTTCCTATATTCTTTATTTCGCCCATCTGGACGCCGCTTAGATATATAAAAATTGTAGAGGGAATTGAAAGAAAATTAATGCAAAAGAATATATTTATAGGGTTTGGTTATATTTTTGTTGTGTGTTTCAAAAAATGATGGGTTTTTATTTAAAATATACGACATTAGATAGACTTTAAATTTTGTAGGTTGTAATTTACGAATATGTCAAGGTTAAAAAATTATGATTTATTGTGTATTGTATACTTGATTATCTACTCACTGATAATCATTCCTTTATTGGGCATACCTTCCATCATGTCTGATGACGGTACTCACATGTTACTCTCACTTTTTTATAGGGATTTGACAACAACTATTCTAAAAAATAGGGATTTTTCTTTCAGTAAAGCCTACAATTTTTCTTTTTCTTATCTAGTACATTACCCCAAACTTCAAGTATTTTATCCTCCTCTTTACCATCTTGTAACGGGTTTATTATTTTATTCTATTTTAGGTATCAGTTCCTTCGCTGCAAGGTTCTCAAACTTCATCTTTGGAATTCTATCCATTACGGTGTTGTATATATTCTCTTCTAGGTTTACAGATAAGAGAAGCGCATTCATATCAGTTCTAATATTTTCTTTGAACCCAACGACTCTATCTTACATAAGACTCACGATGAAAGATTTTGCAACAATTTTTTTCAGTTTGTTATGTATGTTGATTTTTTTCATGGCAAAAAAAAATAAGAAATCCAGGTATTTTTTTGTATCTGGTGTGTTGGCATCTTTAGCAGTCTTAAGTGATAGATCGGGTTTAGTTTTATTGCCAACTGTATTCGCAATATTCTTATTAGAAAGGGAAAAACTAAAGAATATTCTAATTTTTTTCCTCTCTTCTTCCATATTGTTAATTCCATATTCCTTGATTGTTTTGAAGGTGGGTGGTTTGGGGCTGAACCTTCTCATTTATCAGGGATATGGATTTCTATCCGAAACTCCATGGGAAAGATTATTGTTATTATCTCCAGTTTTCGGTATTTTATTCGTTTCTCTTACAATTTATGTTAAGAAAAAAAAACAGATGTGGAAAGAATTTCTTGTGTGGTTCTTTGTTGGTTTCATCATGATTTTTTTCATGGTCTTCAAACCAAGGTTCATCCAATTCTTTTTGCTTCCAGCATACACTGTCGCTGGCTTCTGGCTAAGTAAGAAAAAAACCATACTGATCATTATTTTAATCTATTCATTGGTTGTCTCATTTTATCTTATAAAAACTTATCTTTTTCCAACGTATCCAGTTCAAGAAGTGGTAGAATATGTTTACTCAAACCTCCCAGACAAAGCAAACATTGCTTTGTTAACAGAAAGGGGCGATACTCTCTATTCCTCTAGTTTTATGTTTCCAGTGGCCAGTTTGGATGAAAACAAAACTATCATGTTTTTAAGGCCGTGCTACTTTTGGAATAAGACGGGAGAAGAGACTATTGGCATCCTGAAAGAAAGTGGTGTCTACTTCGTAATCGGAGTAAAGGAAACGCCTGAATACGATAACCTCATACAGATAAAGGATGAACTAGAAAAAGTTCTTGAAAAAGATACAATAGAGGTTTATAGATTCAAAGATTATAAGCCTACTGATAATAATTGTAACTACATTTGCACGACTGGTGAGATTCTATGCACCAAATTTACCTCGCCATTCAACGTGTACTCATGAAATTTTTCTTGAGATTATTAACCACAGCATCCCTAAACCAACTTTAAAGGATTTCCATTTACCTGCAGAAGTTATTTTCCCCACACCAACTCTTTTCCTGTAATTAACTGGAATCTCAACAACTTTCAAACCAGATTTCAAAGCTTCTAGAATCATTTCAGGAGAAAAGTACGAACCCCCAACTTTGAATTTATTTATAATCTTCTTCAAAGATTTCCTCTTTATAACTCTAAAAGTACAACCAACATCAGTCAACCTAACGTTTCCATAGAAAAATTCAAGAATTTTTGCGATGAAAATATTTCCCCACCTCAAAAAGAATCCCATATTCGCATCTTTACCAACTAACTCCATACAAGTTCTTGTCCCCAATATCATATCAGCGCCATCAATATAAGACAATAGTTTCATCATATCCTTTCCTTGAAAAGTTCGATCTGCTTCTGTAACTATGATTAAATCGTTCCTCGCTTCCTTAAGTCCTTTTCTAATTGCAAACCCATAGCCCTGTCTTATTTCTTTGACGACTTTAGCACCAGATTTTTTTGCCAATTCTCCCGTCCTATCATTGGAATTGTTATCTATTACTATTACTTCATCGACATATGGTTTTGAAAAATCTTTAACGACATTAGAAATATTTTGCTCTTCATTAAAGGCAGGAATAACAACGCTAATTCTTTTTCCATTGTGGCTCATATCATTCAATTAAATTTTTTTTATTTTCCGAAACCCATTTGAATAATCTTTCAATTCCCTCTTTAGGTGGAATCTGTGGTTTCCAGCCAAATCCCTTGGCTCTTCTGATATCAGAAATGTATACTTTCTGATCCGCAAGTCTCCAATCGTCGAAGGAATATGACGGTTTCAAACCGAATTTTTTCAACATATCCAATAATTCCAATAAAGAAATGGTGTTTTCAGGACCGCCCCCAATATTATAAGCCTTACCTTTTGTTTTGCTGATATTTCCTGTAACTAACTCAAAGACTCTAACCAAATCATCTATGAAAAGCACATCTCTAACTTGTTTACCATCTCCAAATATAATCAATGGTTTATTCAAAACACTGGAAATTATAAAATGTGCAACCCAACCCTGATCCTCGTTACCATACTGATGTAAACCATAAATACAAGACATTCTTAGAGTAACAGTCTTCAAACCAAAAATATCATGAAAATCTCTCATGTAAAGGTCGCCTGTATATTTAGAAGAGCCGTAAGGCGTATGCTCATTTGCATCCGTAGGAAAGTCTTCAGGAATACCATTCTTGAGATTGGGGTCGGCAAACTCGTACCTTGTTTTTTTCTCAATCAAAGGAATCTTATTGACGTTGTTACCATAAACTTTATTAGTCGATGTGTAGATGATGATTGGATCTGTATTACTATTTCTAGCAGCCTCCAAAACGTTGAAGGTTCCCAAGGCATTTATCTCAAAATCCTCTCTGGGGTTGTTAAGAGAAGTTGTAACTGCAACTTGAGCTGCTGTATGGAATATAACATCCACATCTTTACAAGCATTTTTCAATGCATCATAATCTCTCACATCACCTTTAACAATGTTCAATCTTTTTTCATGTATTTCTTCTAACCATTTCATGTTCTTATCGGCGCCATTACGCATGAAGTTGTCAAACATGATTACTTCATGCCCTTTTCTTAAAAAACAATCATTCAAATTAGAACCAATAAACCCTGCTCCGCCTGTTATCAGTATTCTTTCAGACATTTAACCACCCAAAAATTTCCTCCTTTCTTTCTCTGCTTCCTCAAACCTGTCTATTGCTTCCTGGCTTTCACTCCATTCTATTAATTTCTCAAACCCTTTTTTTAATGGTGTTTTAGCTACAAAACCTAACTTTCTGTTTATCTTTGAAACATCCCCAAATGCATGTCTCACGTCCCCCATCCTGAATTCATTTATTATTTTGGGTTTAACATTACTTCCATGTAATTCAATGAGTGTGTTTGCTATCCGAAGGATGCTCGTAGTCTTTCCTGTACCGACATTAAAAACATCAACATCATTAAACTTCTCTAGACATAACAAATTTGCTCTGGCCACGTCCCCCACGTAGATAAAGTCTCTCGTCTGCTTTCCGTCTTCGTATATTATAGGTGGGTTATTGTTCTTTATCCTCGAAGAAAATATCGCGCAAACGCCAGTATAGGGATTACTCAAGCTCTGTCTCGGACCATAAACGTTGAAATAACGTAAAGCAACAGTAGGTATACCTAATGTAAAACCATAATTCAAAGAAATCTTCTCTTGATCGTACTTTGACAAAGCGTAAGTAGATAAATTCAAAGGTGGCTTGTCTTCATTTGTTGGTATTGGTTTTACGTATTCACCGCACTTTGGACAGTGGATCTCCCAATCCTTTTTTTCTAATTGTTTTTTTATTCTCAAACCGGGATAAACTGTTCCACATTTTTTACATTCATACGCCCCTTCACCGTAAATACTCATGGAACTAGCAACAACTATCTTCTGAATTCTCTTCCTTATTTCGGGAATCTTAAGAAGGGTTTCGTAGAATCTTGCAGTTCCGACTGTGTTAACATCAAGGTAACGGACTGGTTGATACATAGATTGACCCACACCAACCATAGCAGCCAAGTGGAGAACTGCATCTATACCATTCAACACCATCTTCCATATATCTGTATTAGTGACATCGCCCAGTATAAACTCAGCTTCTTGATTTATATAATCGGGTTTTTTGTTACCATGAACTTGTGACTCTAGATTATCCAAGATAACGACTTCGTATCCTTTTTCCACTAACAAGTCGACCGTATGACTCCCAATAAAACCAGCACCACCAGTGACAAGGACCCTCATTTTTTCAATTCCTCCTTAAACCATTCTATCGTTTTCTTTAAACCCTTAACAAAATCTGTTTTTGATTCCCAATTCAACAACTCTTTAGCTTTAGTTATATCTGGTTTTCTCCTCGAAGGATCATCTTCAGGTAGTGGTTTAAAAACTATTTTTGACTTACTTTTTGTTAAATCTTTTATTAATCTAGCAACGCTTATTATACTCCTTTCTCCCGTGTTACCTAAATTAACAACTTGACCCGACAAACCATCTGTGAACATCAACTTCATTAATCCATCTATCATATCCGAGGTGTAGCAGAAAGATCTAGTTTGTTCACCATCACCATAAACTGTTATAGGTTGTCCTAATAAGGCTTGAACTATAAAGTTTGGTATCGCTCTTCCATCATCGTTTCTCATTCTAGGACCGAAAGTATTGAAGATTCTTGCTATCCTAACATCCAAGCCATACTTCCTAAAAAAAGATATTGTCAAAGTTTCAGCAAACCTCTTGGATTCATCATAACAGCTTCTAACTCCAAAGGGATTAACGTTCCCCCAGTAACTCTCTTTTTGTGGATGTTGTAAAGGATCTCCGTATACCTCTGAGGTAGAAGCTAATAAAAATCTAGCTGTATTTTTTCGTGCCAACTCGAGCATATTGAAGGTTCCCACAGAATTAGCCATAGAAGTTTCTATCGGGAGTCTTTGATAGTCGACAGGACTCGCTGGACTCGCCAAGTGGAAAATGGAATCAGTTTTTAATTCAATCGGTTTTGTAACGTCATTTTCAAGAAACTCAAATTTTGGATTATTTAAGAAATATTCGATATTAGATTTTTTACTAGTAGAAAAATTATCCAAACAAATGACATTATGCCCTTCCACTAACAACTTTTCACAAAGGAAAGAACCAATGAAACCTGCTCCGCCGGTGACAAGAACTTTCATTTCGAGCTACCCAAAGTTGTCCTTCATTTTTTTTGTCATTTCTTCTCTTTCTCTAATCATTTCTTCGATATCAAATGTATTGAGCATGTACTTTTTTACTTCAAAGACTGTTCTCCATTTTCCAACATCCAAGTATTTTCCGTTCGCCAAAAACATGCCATAGACTTTTTCACCACTCTTCACAGCTAGATCAATGCTGTCGGCAACCCATATCTCGCCTCCTGTTCCAGGAGTAGTTTTCTCGATAAAATCGAATATTTTAGGTTCAAAGACATACAAACCACACAAAGCATAGTACTCCTCACCAACCTTATACTCCTCTGCTTCTTCAGAGTTTGGTTTCTCGATTATTTTTTCTACAATACCATAATTATCTTTGATTTTTTTCAACTTGACGATGCCGTATCCTGTAGGGTCTTTGACTTTAAAAAGTAAAACCGTTGCAATTGGTCTTTTTTCTTCATGTAATTTTATTATATTCAAAATTTCCTTCTTTGGTTCAATAAAAGAATCGCCAAGTAATGTTACGAATGGTTTTCTTATCCAATTCTTTCCTTGAAGTATTGCATGACCCAAACCTTTCCTTCGGGTTTGATATATATATGCAACATTCACACCAAAAACAGAACCATCCCCGATGTAATCCATCAATGCGCCTTTTTGATGCCCCACAATGACAAAAATTTCATTGATTCCGCCTTCTCTCAAGTTATCAATTGAGTGCTCAATAACAGATTTTCCGAGAATGGGATACATTTCCTTGGGTACTGCTCTAGAGAATGGATACATCCTAGTTCCACTACCAGCAGCAGGTATCAAACCAACAAATTTAATTTTTTTCATGATAATCCGTACCCTATTCCTTTGTATATAATCCCTGCTTCTTTCTTTTCTTCAGGATCTAATGCCCTTCTTCCATCGACAACAAACGGCGTTTTCATATTTGTTAAAAAGTCTTTTGGCTTCAATTCTTTTATCTCTTTCCATTCAGTCATGACAAAGCATACGTCAGAGTCTTTCAAACATTCTAAAGGCGAGTTCGTGTATGTAATATCTGGAAATATTTTTTTCATATTTTCCATAGCTTTGGGATCGTACGCCTTTATTGTAGTATTATGTTTTTGTAACTCTTTTATTAGTTTAATGGATGGAGCTTCTCTGATATCATCGGTATCCGGTTTAAACGATAAACCAAGAATAGAAACGTTTTTTCCTTCAAGATCATCAATCATCTTCAAAGTCACCAATGGTTGTTTTTCATTTACTGAAACGACAGATCTTAATATTTCTGGGGTATAACCAGTTTTCTCAGCGGTAGAGATCAATGCCATTACATCTTTTGGAAAGCAACTACCACCATATCCGACTCCAAACCGTAAAAAGTGAGGGTTTATTCTTCTATCTAGGCCAATGGCATAAGAGACATCTTTAGCATCCACGCCACATCTTTGACAAATATTTGCAATCTCGTTAATGAATGATATTTTTGTTGCTAGAAAGGCGTTCTGGGCATACTTTATCATTTCTGCCGTTCTAAGGTTGGTTCTAATTCTCTGTATTTTAACCTCCCATGTTTTGTAGACCTCCTTCAGAATAACACCAGATTTTTTATCGATTGAACCAATGACTATCTTATCAGGATTTAAAAAATCTTCAACAGCTGAGCCCTCTCTTAAAAACTCTGGATTCATACAAAGACCAAACCCCTCGCCGACTTTTTTACCAGAGTTTTTTTCTATTACCGGAAGGACGACACCGTCAGTAGTACCTGGGGTAACAGTGCTCTTGACGACAACAACATGATACTGACTTAAGTTCTTAATGTATTCGGCCAAATCGTGAGATACTGCTCTGATAAACTCTAAGTCAATCGATCCGTTTTTGTTCGATGGAGTCGGCACACAAATAAAACTTACATCTGTGGCAATCTTTCGGGAATAGAAATCTTTAGCAATAAATGCTTTTATGTTACCTAATTTAATATTTTTTCTCAACAGTTCTTCTAAACCAGGTTCGTATACAGGAGAATTCCCTTTGTTGATCGATTTTATTTTTTCAGGATCAACATCTATAGAATAAACCTTATGCCCTCTATTAGCAAAACAAACGCCTGTTACTAAGCCAACGTACCCTGAGCCCAAAACGCTTATTCTCATTTTCTCTATCAACATTATTATGGATAAACTTAAAAAGCTTATTAAAATAAGTGACAAAATCTAAATATGAAAAATGTGTCCAAGGGGAAAAAAATGAACGTATTGTTGTTAATTTTTATTTCCGTTGGTTTGGGTGTTTTTGGTCAATTATCGATGAAGAAAGGTATGAATTCCATAGGAGCTATTGGCCTTAAGAACGTTTTTTCTACAGAAATTTTTTCTATAGTTTCTCAAAGATTTGTTTTTCTTGGGATAGTCTTGTACGTCTTCTCATCGATGATATGGTTAGTAATACTATCTCAGGAGGAGTTAAGTTTTGTCTATCCATTGATATCTGTAGGTTACATAATAACTGCCATTCTAAGTAAGTTCCTTTTCAACGAAAGTTTAACATTTTTTAGGTTCTTTGGAATTCTTTTGATATGTAGTGGAGTTTACTTGATAGTTCTAAAGATTTAATTTTTTATTCTCTTCTATCGTATACTATTCTATGTTAAATGAATACGTTTCGAGGGTTTGTGGTATTTCTATAATTGGTGGGGAAGGGAAAAGATTGAGGCCTTTCACCGATCACAAACCAAAGGCTTTGTTACCAGCAGGTTTGGAAAAGAGACCCATGTTAGAATTTACTATAAAACCATGGTTAAAACTCGGTGTCAAAAAATATGTCTTTTGTACGGGCTATAAGAATGAAGTGATAGAACGTCATTTCAGTGATGGGAGTAGGTTCGGTGTCAAAATCGACTATTCAGTTGAAAAAACTAAGCTTGAAACTGGAGGGGCGATTAAGAACGCAATCGAGGATAAAAAACTATCTAAAAACCAACCGATTATCGTTTTTTATTGTGATGATTTTGTTAGATTAAACACAGAGGATTTCATAAAATCACATCTTCTTGGTGTTAAAAAATATGGGTTTAAAGCTACCTTAGTTGCTACCAATAGTTTTAGATGTGATTATGGTATAATAGAAACAGAAGATGTTAATGACAAAATTAAAAGAGTTGTTGAATTCAAAGAAAAGCCCCTTATAAAAAAGTATACTAATGTTGGAATCTATTGTCTAGAGCCAGAAGTCCTGGAGTACATAGATAGTCTCCAACCACCTTTTAAATTGGAAAGGGAGGTAATACCAGAGTTGGTGAAGAAGGGGTGGTTAATGGTATTTGAAATTCCTTGGGAAAATTGGTTGCCCATAAATACCGACAAGGATTATGAAAATATCTTGAATACTAATTTGACAGATTTTTACTCAAAGGTTTTATAAAAGTAATAAAAGTCCAAAAAGCATTTCTATCAAAATAAGAGCCATAGCGACTTGTTGTTCTGTTAACTTACCTAAATTCATTATGATGTGTGTCCATGAGTAAATCTTTTTGCCGTATGGTGGATCTAACTTACCATCCTTTCTCAATTTTCCAAGGCAAGAAGCCTTGAATTTTGACCTCAACTTTAATAAGAATTCTATGAAGAATGGGAACATGATTATAATCCCTGCTCTTTCCATGTTTCCAACTATCACACCAGATACCACTACAGCACCCAAGCAGTAAGTTAAACTGTCTCCTGGAAGTATTTTGGCAGGATATCGATTAAATATTAGAAAGCCAATAAGAGCACTAAAAGTGGAGAAAAAGATTGCAGCAGCGACCATTTGGTTGCCTTTTAATGCAATTAATCCCAAGAAAAAACAATAAACCAGTCCCATTCCAGCTTCAGAGCCATTAAAACCACCTAAAAGATTTACAGCATTAGAAGTAAAAACTACTGCGAGTGGTATTAAAATAATTGGATAAACCCCCCCAAAGTCAATAGGGCCAAAGAATGGAACACTCATAATGGTTTCTCCAGCACTAACTGCCATGAGAGGTATCGCTCCTGATAATGTTAATAATGGTTTTATCCATTGTTTTATTCCAACTCTTTTCTTTCTTTTTCCTGTAGCAACATCGGTACTATCCAAATCATCGAGAAAACCGATTATAGTTATTAAAAAAATGGACAAAACAGAAGCAAACAGATAAACTAATTGTTCGGTTTCGTTAAAGATGGCTATTTGAATTGAAACAAATACCAATAGTGCGTAAATTATCGAAAGAGAAATTGGTAACCCCCCGCTATTCGCTCTTTTTGGTTTTCCTTTTTTATGTAAATCCAACGCGACTATATTGTTCCTTTTAAAATAATTTATTAAACACCGAGTTAAAATCAAAGAAGAAAAAAATGAAAATATGGAAATTAAAATTAAAACTAACATGTTCTCAAGAAATAGTTTAAAGATTGAGATTATTAATTTTTACCGAGTGAATTTTATATTTAAATTTTCAAAGCTTCAACATTAACAACATGAAAGATTTCAGGTTGTGGGTCCTGATTTTTTTGATACTGATTTCATTAGCTCTGCTCATCTACCCCAAATTCATAAAAACCGGGGGTGTCATAGTAACATCTGTTGTAGAAAATTCTGCCTGTAAGAACGTGATTAATGTTGGTTCTATAATTACGGAGATAGCCGGTAGGTCCATAAAGGATTCTAGTGATTTCCTTGAGGCCGCGAGAAATTTAAAAGGACCCATAACTATGGTAATAGATAACAATCCTAGAAGCTGTACTATACCAGAAAATCTAACTTTAGACTTGAGTGTAAGCAATGTTGGAGAAGAGGGTTTAAGATACGGAGTTGATATAGGTGGTGGAACAATTTTCTTGTTTGGTTTGGAAAATAATACAGCAGAGTTACAAGGCATAGTAAAAACTCTTAATTCCAGGGCGGAACATTTCAATTTAATAAATAGTAAAATCGAAGTGAAAGACAAACATATTCAAATCCTAACAGACACAGAAGAAGAAAAGTATATTGCTTTCTTGACTGGCTTGGGTGCACTTGAAGGTGAAATGGAGCAAAGAGTTGAATTGGTTGAAGGGAAGGGAGAATTAATATTCAATGAAAGGGCCTATGAAATGGAGTTGAAAGATAATAAAGTATTGATAAACGATTCTGAATATGGAATAAACCAGGAGTTTACTTTAGATCAGGTTAATTTTAGAGTTGAGAATATAACCACGAACATGACTATTCTATCTACGATTATTTTTGACGAAAATGATTTGAACCCCATGGAGGAAACTCAAGTTGGGTTTAAACCAAGTAGGATAATGAAACAAGGTAGTGGTTACGTGTTCGTTGTTTCTGTTTTACTCTCAGAGAATGGGGGAACGAACTTTGCAAAGGCAACCAGAGGTCAAGAAGTAATCATTAACCCTTCTACAGGCGAAAGTTTCTTGAGGGATCCCCTAGTCATCTCAATAGACGGTGAGTATGTAGTTGATTTACCACTGAGTGGAATGGATGTTGGAATAGAAAAAAGTGATTTGATAATATGGGGGTATGAATTAACATTAGAAGATGCAAATAGCCGTAGACTTAAATTGCTCTCAACAATCGATTCCAAGAGGTTGCCAGTGAAGTTGATTCAATTAGAAATTGATACTCTACCCACAGACGAGTTTTTCATGAATTTGCCTTTATACGCAACAGTAATTGTTTTTATTGTTTCATCGCTTTTCTTTTTTGCAAGGCATAGAAAGAGGGGTGTTTTAGTTCTGCCTTTGATTTTAATGATTCTTGGGGTATTTGTGTTAGTCTGGGGTGTAATATCAACGCCCTGGTTGATTATTTTACTATTCTTGTTTGGTTTTGTTTTCAGTTTGATAAAAGGTGAGGTTCGTGAATGGGTTGGGTGGTTAGCGGTTTTGTTGATGTTGGTAATGACAACTGTGATTGCTATGGGTTTTAAATACGTCCTGGATGCCCCAACAATCATTGGTTTGATAACAACCCTTGTATTTAACATGACCATTCTAAGTTTCATGGGAGATGGAATTTTGATTAAAAAAATTCATAGCTCGAGTGAATACAAACGTTACTTACAAAAAATTTGGATGCTGGCTGCAATAGTAGTGATAATTCTAATTCCTTTGTTCATCATCAGTGAATTATTCAGAGGGTTTGTTATAGCTACCTTTGTCGGGGTATTGGTTTGCACAACTATGACGATTCCAATCTATAGCGATATGGTAAGAAAGTCTAGTGAATGATTATTCATTCTTTAATCTCATGATGGCTTCTACGATATCTCCATTCGTTTCTTTTAATGCTTGTTTAATTTTTTCTTTATCTTCGACTCCTGATTGTTCCATAACAAGCTTCACGTCTTCATCAGAGAAAGCTTGTTCCTTCACGTTACCTGAAACTTGGAAGACAACTTGACCTTTCATGGTTGTTTTAATGACTTGTGGGGCTTCTATGGTTATATCCCCAGAATCACTTTTTATTATAACTTTATTGGCTGGTATGTTGTCCATCTTCATGCCCAACTTCTTGAGCATTTGTTCCATTTTTTTAGGGTCCATTCCAGGAAGCATATTGTTTATTTGATGGGAGGAAATTTAAATTTGTTCCTTGGCTTCGTACTTTCTGCTCTTAGTTCGGCTGAGGCTTCAAATATTTTTCACATGAGTTATTCATGAAAGTAACTTCCGACCAAAGTGAATTTCATGTGACCCCCCTATTTCTTGTGGAAAGTTAAAAATTTGCTGAATAAGAATGTGAAGTTCATAACCCCTTCATTTCTTGTGGAAAATAGATTAACGTGATTTCACGTGGCTTGCTCATCTGATTTCTTTAAGTTTTCAAGGCTTCTCGTGGAAGGGATTTCCATGGGTCATATACCCTAGACCTTTTATTCCCTTTGAAGAAAACGATTTCGCCATTACAAAAGTTACATCTACCAGATAGAGGAACACGGCGCAATACGTTGTTACAGTTGTTACAAATAAACCCATCTATATCTATCAGACAATCTTCAAACAACCTTTCCTTTGTGGTCTCGGTTTTCATCACATCAAATAAACCCATCTGCTTCCCAGCCTCCATCAAATCCGATTTTTTAACGTTCAAAGCATCAAAAACTCTTTCCAAAGGGGGCAACAATTGACTCTCGATATAGTATTTTGGATCTGGTAATAGCCCATGCTCTTTGG
>Ga0209635_10000076_pt1 | contig 55577 bp, 55 predicted proteins | sample DeeMarSWOR230_32_FD_187463 | JGI IMG/M metagenome (GOLD analysis project Ga0209635, IMG submission 187463) | Marine sediment microbial communities from White Oak River estuary, North Carolina - WOR-2-30_32 (SPAdes) (version 2) | ecosystem: Environmental > Aquatic > Marine > Intertidal zone >...
CTTTCAATTTCCCACTGTCCCACCAGAATGAAATTGAAAGATCGCCAACGCCATAGTTCGATCGATCTATACTAACCACGGTACCAGTGAAATCAACACCGACTCCCGATTGGTCAAAAGTTATCATGTATTGGGTTTTGTAGTTTGCGGTCACGGTTTTAGGTTTATCCATTAATACGGTTGTCGATGGAGAAGCAGGATCAGTTATTTCAGGCATGTCGGCTGTTGTCCAGCCTGAGAAATTATAACGAGATGAACCAGGTACGATGTCAACAAGTGCATTTGTGGAAATCGAAGCGTATGCCCCTGCATCATACCATCCTTCGCTAGAAGGAGTAGTAACACTCCCAGGATCTGTTGTCAATGTCAAATAATACTGCGTCTTCCAGCTTGCTACTGCAGTTTTAGGTTGGTCTATAGTTATTGGGTCGCTTTGAACATAATCTGTTCCCGAAGCATCCCCTGTCCAAGAAGTAAATATTCTCCGAGTTCCATTTCCATGATCCACCATGCCTGTACTTAACGATGCATAAGCTGTGTCTCCGCTGTCGTACCATCCTTCAATGCCCGGAGTGCCATAAGGCGAATTAACAGTCAAATAGTACTGGGTTTTCCAGTTTGCCACGGCTGTTTTATTTGCGTTCATTGTTATTGGATCGCTCTGAGCATAGTCCGTTCCTGAGGCGTCGCCACCCCAATGGGTGAAAACTCTACGGGTCCCATTACCATGATCAACTATGCCAGTATTCAAACTCGCATAAGCCGTGGAGCCGTTCACATACCATCCTTCACCGCCCCGAGTGTCATAAGCAGAAAGCACCGTCAAGTAATAGTTTGGTGGAGGTGTAGGAGAGTACAAGAAAACTGCATGCAAGTCATGAACATCATCCATTAAAACATTGTAGGGATTAGCGGAGCCTACCGGAACCGCATCTAACTCCCAATGATCGAACAAATAATCAGTGTCTGGAATAGCCATAATCTGAACCAAAGAGCCAGAATCATACCACGCCGAGCTTGCAGGGTCGGTAATGCCGCCTGAAGTTGTTGTTAATGTTAGGTAGTACTGGATTTTCCAGCTTGCCGTAGCAGTCTTCGGACCATCCATAGTTATCGGGTTTGAAGGAGAAGTTGTACCTGAAGCATCGTCACCCCAATGAATGAACACGTAATGGACTCCTGTTGGTCCAGAGACTGTTAGTGGAGTGACGGTGGCGTAAGCTGTGTCGCCATTATCATACCAACCTTCGCCGCCTGGAGTGCCATGTGGTGAATTGACTGTCAAATAATTTTGATGAGTCCATGAAGCTGTTTCGGTAACCGGGGCATTCATAGTAACATAAGGTGGGTTGTCTAGTCCGGTGTAGCTGCCTGTACCTGTTCCAGTCCAGCCGTTCCAAACATAGCGCTCTCCAGGTATTGTAGAGGGTGGTGTGGCACTTATTGTGATAATGGAACCAGCATCATACCAACCATCGCTTGGACTCACAGTTCCAAAATTCGTGTCCATTGTTAGGTAGTACTGTGTCTTCCAGTTTGCTGTGGCTGTTTTGTTTTGATTCATATAAATTGGATTGCTCTTTGCGTAGTTAGTTCCTGAAGCATCTCCACTCCAATCGACGAAAACTCTTCGAGTTTCATTTCCATAATCTATAACACCTGATAGCAGTGTGGCATTAGCATATGTGCAACTGTCATACCAGCCTTCGCCTCCCGGGGTATCATATGGTGAAATCACATTTAGATAATACTGTGCGACATAATTAGCTATTGCAGTGTGATTAGCGTCCATGTGTACAGTAATAGGGTTACTTCCTTGGGGAGTTCCGTCAACATCCCAATAATCAAATCTGTATCGGAAACCCGATGCTGGAACAAAATCGGGCGCGGTTAGATTAACGTAGGTGCAGTTGTCATACCAGTCCTCACCCGAAATCGTTATAATATATGCTGGATCTGTTTCAACGGTTAAATAATTCTCAACTGTCGATACGTAAGGTTTGATTGAAAAAACCATGTCATTATAATCTCTATCCCCCCACCAGCCATACTGGTTCTCAAAACCAATGAAGTACATGCCAGGATCATCAAGATTTTCGTACACTTTGGCATGTTGTATCGACCACTCGTTTCTATTGTTTTCAGTGAAATATCGATTGGGTCCAGGAACGAGCAACGAAAAGCCAAATTCATAATCTGCAGTAAATAATTTATTAATTGGTGGATCAGTATATCCCTCGTTACCTTCTGCTCCAGTGAAAATTACATTAAAAACGTTTGGATAGTTAAGTTCATAATAACTAAGTTCGTTACTCTGATGCCACCCAGCAAATTCCGCAAGCAAAGTAATATTATATGTACTAGCAGGGAAAGTTTGGGCTGATGATTGAGCTATGTTTGTAAAGCCTAGATTCTCCAGAATTTGGACTAATGAAGGCTCTGCAGCATGTGAAGGTGTAACAAAGAAAGGTATAAGTACAAAAGCTATAGTAACCCCTAATATTACTAGCTCCGCTGAACGGAGTTTCATAGTTTCTCCTTCTCCCTCGACAACACTTCTTTAGTCTTAAACATCATTTAAAGTTTCTGGAACTATTTTCTACTAGTCACCATTGATCTGTATAGAAAATTCAATCTCAAAAAAGTTTTATTAACATAATCCTTATCCAAAGTCTTCTGTTGAACTGAGACTAAAGTCTCTATTTTAGATTTTTGAATATATGCCTAAACCTAAAAGAAAATAGCAATTAAGCTAACATCTTTAATCAGTGTAACACTTAATCTATGTGGTGGTAATAGTGTCTAAAATCAAAAGACTGTTCTTAAAAGAAAAAGAAGCCAAAAAACTACTCTCTGAATTCTTAAAAAGCGCAAAAATTCACCCTTATCAATTACCCGCATTAAAGCCACCCATCGAACTTGCCAAAACAGACAATGAAGAAATATTTCTCATCAACGGAGAACCAATTTTCGCAAAATCAAACAACAAGCTTTTTCCCACGTTGGCATCAGGCAAGCTCTTGTCAAATTTGCCAAAAGCCACAGTAAATATAGGAGCAATTCCACACATTTGCAACGGAGCAGACATTATGGCTCCAGGCATTGTCCACTTCGAAGGAACTTTCAATAAAGAAAATATCGTTGTAATCTCTGACGAACGCCATCAAAAACCCATAGCAATCGCCATAGCACTTTACGACTCAAGAGAAGCAGAAAAACTCGAACATGGAAAAACTCTGAAAAATATTCATTACGTTGGAGACAAGGTATGGCAAACAATAAAGCAACTAGGCCAAACAAAATGAAATAAGGACCATATTTGGCATTTATTAGAAGTCAATTTGGAACCAAATAAAACCTCCAGAGGCCCACTTTTACATATCAACGTTTTAATTATTTGAGACTTAAACTTAAATCTCAAAACAGAAAACAACAAGTAGGGTAGAATTCTTATGGTCACAGCTGGAAAGGTCTTTAAACTTACCCAACTCCAACCACTAGAAGAGATTGCACCAAATTTAGAGAACTACAAACTACAAGAAGAATACTCAGAAGGTGACTACAAATTTACATTGATAACCGAAGTAGCAGACCTATTACCAAAAGAAAACACTGTCACAGGCGTCTATTCCCACGACTATGTCATACACGTATTTCATAGAGGCAAATTAATTCCAATACCAAAAACCATAGAAGCACTCTTTAGCTTTCGCCACCTTAACAATAAGGTACTGTTAACGGTAATTGAAAAAAAGCGAATAGCAAATTTCATCACTAACAAAATAAATGATATCTTATTCGAAAAGGTTGGAAGAATAGTTGAAGCACAGATTCCACCTGAAACGCTTCAAAACTTTCACTTGAAGAATCCAGAAGACACCAAGATAACTTTTTTCGACAATGTAAACATTCCCAACATTGACAAACTCTCCCTCTATGGACCAGATTTAACTAGCACCACACTTTTTGAGGAATATTCAAAACACGGTGACGTTTGGTATATTGTAGCACGGGCAAAAGAATATGGATATGTTGTTGGAATCACGCGAGACGCTTCAATTACAGTATTCAACTTGACAGATAAAGAAAAATACTTAGAATATGTTGCAAAAGAAATTCATCCCTTAATTATCTAAGAGCTGCTATTCTTGCCAAGGATATTTTCCTATTTTCAAAGGAGTATCCTTTACTAAAGTTGTTGGTAACGGCATTTCTTTAAGCAGTTTTTCAACTAGCGTTTCAGGTCCTGAAGGTTTTGCCGCTGCTTGAAGAGCAGGAAGTCGAAAATAGTAACAGTAGATCGGGTTGCCATCACAAAAATGCTTTAAATCAAAGTTAGAGAGTTCTTCATCCATATTCTCTGCTAACATCTTCACACACGTTTTCTTTGAAGCGCTTGAAAGATACGGACACTTCATCTTTAACTCAACTGTCTCTTTGTTGAACAGTTTTTATGTTTTTCAAAGCTACATTATGTCTCCAGCAAGACATATAGCAAATATTACTATGTCAGAATCAGAATTTAAACGTTCCGCTTTTCAGCGGACATATATAACATATATGCTTTTTATTTTTCTTGCGTGTTGTGTTAAGTGAGGTTTGATTAGTTTGCTGGTTGGTGTTCTTGGAAAAGATGCGGAGGGCTGGGGAACTTCACAGTTAATGGAGGCTCTAGAGAGACGAGGTGAATCTTTTGTGTTTTTTGGCTTTTCAAATCTTGTGGCGAGAGTTGGTTACCCGCCTTTTGTATGCATGAATGATGTAGATGTTGGCGAGGAGTTGGCGGCGTTGATTATTCGTCCTATTGGTCGCGGTTCGCTTGAGGAAATTATTTTTCGAATGGATTTGCTGCACAGTCTTGAGCGGCATGGTGTTTTGGTTGTTAATCCTGCTGGGGCAATTGAGAAATGCGTAGATAAGTATTATGCGTTAGCGCTTTTGGAGGAAAGCGGCTTGCCTGTTCCGCGAACTGTAGTGACTGAGAGTGTAGAGAGTGCATTGAAGAGTTTTCACGAGTTGGGAGGAGATTTGATTTTGAAGCCTCTTTTTGGTTCGCGTGGAGTTGGTTCGACGCGGATTTTTGATGCAGATGTCGCTGCGCGAATTTTTGGTTCTGTAAGGTTTCATCATGGGGTTCTTTATCTTCAGGAGTTTGTTCCTCATGGAGATTCTGATATTCGTGCTTTTGTGGTGGGCGACCGTGTTGTTGCTGCTATGCGGAGACTTGGAAATTCATGGAAAACTAACGTGAGCCAGGGCGCTCGGCCTGTAGCAATCCGACTTGATGAAAAGTTGGAGACTTTAGCGATTAAAGCAACAAAGGTTGTTGATTGTAAAGTTGCAGGTGTGGATATTCTGGAAAGCGAAAAGGGACCGCTGATTATTGAGCTTAATAGCCAACCGGGGTGGCGTGGATTACAGTCTATTACGCAAGTGAATATTGCGGATTGCATTGTTGATTATGTGTTGTCTGAAGTGAGGAAAAAATGAGTATGATAATGAAGAATGTAGCAGTTTCTAGGATAGATGTCGCTAATGCCCAAGTAAAAAGAAAAAGAGATCTTATCGCTATGGAGGCTCCATTGCATGTCTTTCTAGGCGGGGTTCATTTTGTTTCTATTCTTTGTTCTCCGGCATTGTTGAGAGAATTGGTAGTTGGACACTTGTTTGGTGAGAGTTTGGTGAGTTCGATGGATGAGATTGCCGGTATAGATTTTGATGGAGAAAATCGTTGTTTTGTAACATTGCGGAAGACTGACGTTAATAAGCATGTTGTGCTTTCGAAGTCTTTTGCACGGTTGATTGTTTCTGCGTGTAATAGTGTAGGTTATAGATCGCTTTCTGAATTGCTTGACACCATTGAGTTGAAAACTTTACCTTTTTGGCAGGTTAAGGCGAAGATAGTTTCAGATTGTGTTAGAAGGTTGAATGTATTAGCAGATGTATTCAGGAAAACAGGGGGTGTTCACGTTGCGGCGTTGTTCAAGTATGATGGGAAGTTAGTTGTATCGGCTGAGGATGTGGGAAGACATAACTCGGTTGATAAGGTGGTTGGTACGGCAGTTTTGAGTCAGCAGGATTTAAGCGGGTTTTTTTTGGCTTTGAGTGGACGATTAACCGGGGATATTGTTTTGAAGGCAGCTCGTGTGGGAGTTCCGATTGTGGCGTCTTTGGCTGGAGCAATTGATTCTGGTGTGGAAGTGGCTGAGAAAACCGGGGTGACTTTAGTGGGATTTGTGAGGGGAAATAGAATGAATGTTTATGCACATCCAGAAAGAATAATAGTGTGAGAGTTTTGTGGCTTTGGCAAACCTGAGTTGTCTTTCAATGTCCGCAATAGTTCTTGCTGGAGGTATTTCAAAACGTTTTGGACAAGACAAAGGTCTGATCAGATTGGCTGAAAAACCTCTAGTTCTTTACGTATTAGACAAGCTTGCTTCGGTGGCCGATGAAGTCTTTTTGGTTGTAAATTCAGAGACGCAGAAGACAAAATTCGCTGAGATAGTCAAACAAAAAGCCCAAATTATAATAGATAAAGCGGACGTTCAAACACCTCTAATTGGTGCTCTAGCTGGTTTCGAAACTGTTCAAAGTGAATATATGCTGCTACTTGCGTGCGATACTCCATTTTTATCCACTGAAATACTCAGCTTTCTCTTGGACGTGAGGTTTAAAAAGACTGCAGTAATTCCGAGATGGCCGAATGGCAACATCGAACCCTTACAAGCAGTTTTCCACGCCAAAACAGCTGCTAAAGCCGCAAAAGCTGCCTTAGAAAAGGGAAAACTAGACATGCGCTCTATGATATCTAATGTGCAAAATATCCGTTACATTTCCACTTTAGTTCTTCAACAACTTGACCCACAACTCATAACTTTTTTCAACATCAACACGCCTAACGACTTGAAAGAAGCAGAAGCCATAATGAAACACCACACTTATTAATTTACACAACCTAAAAACACTCCTTTATGAATACAATCCAAATAATTCCCATAACAGGGCTACCAATAATCAAGAAAGGCGACAAAATATCCAAACTAATCTGCAACGCCGCGGAAAAACAGAAAACACCAATTCAAAACGGCGACATAATTATAATCACCCACGTAATAGTCTCCCGCGCAGAAGGCAGCACTATCAATCTTGACACTGTAAAACCTTCACAGTTCGCCAAAACCATTGCTCAGAAAAGCGACAAAGACCCAGCGCTCGTAGAAGTCGTATTAAAAGAAGCCGAAAGCATCATTCGCATGCGTAAGGGGATCCTCATAACACTAACAAAACACGGGTTCATCTGCGCCAACTCTGGAGTCGATAAAAGCAATGTACCTGGGGAAAAAACTGTAGCTTTGCTACCTAAAAACCCAGATGAATCAGCCGGACGAATTAGACAAGAAATAAAAAAACAAACTGGAAAAACAGTGGCAGTCATTGTCTCAGATACCCATGGAAGACCCCTAAGAGACGGAGAAATCAACATAGCCATAGGCGTTGCAGGCATCAATCCTATAAAAGACAGAAGAGGCAAAAATGATCTTTTCGGCTATGTCTTAAGAGTAAAACGTACGGCAATTGCAGATGAACTGGCCTCAGCTGCAGAATTGGTGATCGGACAAGCAGACGAGGCTATTCCCACAGCCATCATAAGAGGTTACCCCTACCGAAAATCTGAAAAAGCAACAACGAAAGACATGCTTAGACCACTTGAAAAAGAACTTTTCCTCTAACCACTTCCCGATTTTTTCACGTACCTTTCAGTCTCCATCAAAAGCTTCTCCAAATCTTCTCTCGAGTGTGCGTCGCTTATACTACCACTTTTTCCGGGCAGGAAAAAAACGCCATTCTCAATTAAAGCCATATGATGCTCTGTAAGTTTTCTTCTGTCAGCCATGTGGGCAGCATACACATCCTTAACATTTCCTTTCGTAAAATGTACACGAAATAGCGAGCCTGCACAATTAACTCTGGCATTAATGTTTCCTCGCTCAAAAATGTCCTCAAGCCCTCTTTGAATCCTTTTCCCTTCGTTGTTAAGTCGACCAATTATTCGACCGTCCTCCAAAGTTTTAAGCATCTCCAAACCAGCACTCAAAGTTGTAGGATTTGCAGTGAAAGTTCCGCCTTGAAATGAAAAATTAGGTCTTTCAAAAAGCAATGGATCCATCCTTTCCATAACATCTCTTCTGCCAACAATCGCACCTATCGGGAAGCCGCCTCCTAAAATCTTACCTAGTATAGTAACGTCAGGGATAACACCGTAATATTGTTGACCGCCCCCAGGCGCCAGCCTAAAACCAGTGATAATTTCGTCAAAGATTAACAATGCATCTTTTTGACTACAAAGTTCCTTCAAACCTTTCAAAAATTGTTCTTCAGCTGGTATGCAACCTCCTGCACCAAGGACAGGCTCAACTATAACTGCAGCAATTTCTTGGTTTTTGATTTTTTGTTTTGTTTCTTGTAAATCGTTAAAGGGCGCCACTATGGTATCTTTCAAAGCACTTTTTGCTATTCCATTCGATTCTGGCATGTCAAAAGGAGGTTGAACAGCCAAATGTAACGCATCATATCCACCATGCCATCCACCCCCAAACTTCACAATTTTTTCTTTCCCAGTGTAAGTACGTGCAAGCCTCACGGCGTACATTGCAGCTTCGGTTCCAGAGTTAGAAAAGCGCACCATTTGAGCACTTGGCACCATTTTAACCACCTGTTCTGCCAAGACAATTTCAAGCTCGTGGCATATACCATAATGTGTTCCATGTTCAATTTGTTCCTTAACGGCTTCTATAATATTCGAAGGACTGTGGCCTAGAATATGTGTGTAGTGGCCCATCCAGAAGTCTATGTAGATGTTGTTGTCGACGTCTTTTATTTTGCTTCCTTTTGCCCAATTAATGTAAAACGGATAGGGTTCAAAGTAGCGAATGAAGTAAGATACGCCTGCAGGTAAGACCTGTTTGGCACGTTCATGAAGCTGCTTTGATTTGATAGTTCTAGAAGCATAACCTGCTTGCATCCCAATCACACCCATTACAACAAGTTTTGACGAATACTAATTTAAATCCTTATAATGCCCTAGCTCAAATGCGAACAGTATTATCAGCATTTCCGTTGTATTGTGCGAAAGGTAATGTTGTTTATCTAGGCTTCAGCCAAGTATCTTGCTACTCGGAATCTCTACGAAAAAAAGATTCCATATTGCTACAATTATTCCACAATCACAGCTGAAAAGGAGTGATTTCTGATCAGAATTCAATGCAATGTGAAAAACCAAAATAAACCGTTAAGACAATAGCCAAAAAAGCTTCACAGAAAAGCATAAGACATTTCTAATATAAGCATAGTATAATGAGTGTTGAACGGGAAATTCTTATCACTGTGCTGAAGCTGACAAGAAATGGACCAATAGAGCATTCCTTAGTTAGCAAAAACGCCAGAATCCCTGCTGAGACAGGAGAAAAAATTATTAAAAAGCTTGTCACCGCTGCGCTAATTAAATGGAAAGGCAAAGTGTTAGAAGCGTCTCCAAGCCAACGAGTCAGAATTGCATTTCAAGCCATAAAACTCGGTGCAGATTTTGAACGTGTTTGCAGACTGTTGGGATGGAGAGAGTTTGAAAGCATCACAACTAAAGCCTTTGAGGCTTTCAACTACTGTGTTGAAAAGAATTTCAGGTTTAAAGGTAGAAATGGGAAACGATGGGAGATCGATCTCGTAGCTTGCAAACAACCTATAATAGTCTTAGTAGATTGTAAACATTGGAAACACAAGTGGACAAGAGCGCAGATCATGAAGACGGTAGAGAAACATGTAGAAAGAACAAAGGCCTTTACAGACGTTTTGCCAAGTCTCTACACCAAGATCAAGTTGAGCAATTGGAAACATGCAACCGTTATCCCTATAGTCTTATCTCTTCTATCCAGTTCTTATAAATTCCATCAGAATACACCTGTAGTTCCAGTAATGCAATTACGAAGCTTTTTAAATGAATTGCTAGCGCACATAGGAACATTAACGAGTTTTTCTCAAAAACTAACGAAAATAGACAAAGAAATAACTGAATACTAGCAACACAACATACATAAAATTTTCTTACGGACTCCAATTAACATTAAAACAGCAAGAAACATAACTCCATTCTGCAAGTTTTCGAAGCATATGGACAAAATAGTGATGATGCACGGGTTCTTATTATATATATACTTTCTTTTCTGCTAACACGATCAATCTTGAAGAGTCTTGCCGAAATTCATGTCTCTCATAATCGCCATAGATTTTCTCTATCGTCAATTCTGCCTTTTCCAGCATCGTTTTTAGCTGCGGAAAAGAGTATAGCCGCAGGTTATGATTGAATGTTCTTGTTTTGCCATTATTCTTGTCCAAGAGAATCCATTGGGAGTAAAGCCTTGACCCTCCTGGGTCTAAAGTACGTTTTTCCAGCATGTAAAAGGTGGGAAATTCTGCCCAATCTTTCTTCTTAAAAATCTGTAGAAGATGTTCGCGGTTAACAATATCTATTAAAAACGATCCATTTTTTTTAAGTGTTCGTGCAATTTCCTTTAGGTTTTTCACATCTTCTTTTTCTGAGGGTAGGTAACCGAAGCTTGTAAACATGTTGATTACAGTAGCAAAAATTTCCGATCGAAAAGGAAGATGACGCATTTCGCCTCTCACTAATGGAAATCGAACACCTTTATCCGCCATTCTCTCTTTGGCAATTCTAAGAAGATTAGTCGATACATCAAGCCCTATTACATTCCATCCTTTCTTACGGAGAAAAATAGAATGGCGTCCAGTACCACAACAAAGATCAAGAAGTAGACCGTCTTTTTTTATAATGTTTTCAAGGAATTCAACTTCCTTTTCCGTAGAGCGAGCATTTACTATTTCTTCCCAATAGTTATTTAATTCGTCAAAAAGCGAAGTATACCACTCTTGTTTATTCATGACTCGATTTTCCTACATTTTCTAGCTTAAAATTTCCTTTGTCACGTTTTAGAATGCGTTCTTGGTCTGGGAGCTCTTCTTTTTCCCAATTTTCCCATGGGATTTGGCGGAAGATCCATTTTTTTCCAAGGTGTGCTGCTAAGATGGCATGTTTGCATTGTTTGGGAGTGGGTATGAGTTCATCGAGAAATCTGAAGAGTTTATCGATTTGTTTTTTAGGGAAGTATGCATAGTAATTAGCGTTTTTTACTTCAAAAGCGTAAACGTGCTGGTCTCTGCGGGCGATTACGTCGGGAAGAGGATGAAGGCTTGGATTGCTGACAGGTACCCTTACAGCGTTGTATCCATTTTTTTGAAGCTTCTTAACTAAGACTATCTCGCTGTAGAACCCTCTTCTTCTCCATTTTTTCAAGTCAGATTTTTTTAGAGTTTTTCCCATTCACGAAACGCGCTCATAGATTTTTGTAGGTACTAATTGTAACATTAGAAATTATGCTTTTCCGACAAACATCATTTTCCTTTTGTAGAAACCACGCACACCTTTTTTCCCTTTCCAAAAGTGGACTTTTAATGAGTATGCTTCATTCGAATTTCACGTTCATAATCTATTTTAGAACCTAAAGTAAGACAAGAATCTGAGTCGAAGCGGGTCGAACAAATGTCAACAAAAGTAGAAGATATAATGATTCGAAACGTAAAAACAGCGAATATAGAGGATACAGTTTTAAAGGCTGCAGAGATGATGAACCGATATGGAATTGGTTGCATCATAGTTACTGAAAACCGAAAATCTGTTGGAATTTTGACTGAAAGAGATATACTGAAAAGGCTAGTTTCTAAAAGAAAGGACCCGGCTAAAGTTAAAGTATGTGAAGTTATGTCAAAACCGCTCATAGCGGTGAGCCCTTACGTTACAATAACGCATGCTACACGATTAATGGTAAAACAAAAGATTAAGAAATTAGCTGTAACAAACGCTGACCACTTAGTAGGAGTGTTAAGTCTCACTGACTTGATACCGTTGCTAGAAACAGAGAAATCACTAAGTAAACTTTCTCTGAAGGGTGCTCCAAAGCGTGTGAAAAAGATCTTTGAAATATATTATGATCCAAAACGGCAGATACGAAAAAACTGTCCTTTGACGATGCTTGGAGGAATGGCGATTAGTTGTTTGGGTTCAAAGTGCATGTGGTATGTTACGGACAGATGTGTTTTCTTAAGTTTGGCCGAAAAGGTCTCCCACTAGAGAGAAAGCAAATATATTTTCGTGCCTCGTAGCAAAAACTTCAATTTTAGCACAAAATACCAAAAGAGAATAGACCGAAAAAATCCCAAGTCAGTAAGCGCATGAGACGTTTTATGAAGCCAAGCTATCTTAGAAGATCTCGAGCCAAAGAAGGTGGCCTACTCTCATACCTATAACTTAATTTCTTCTCTAATATGACAAACCATATAGTCCTGTAGGCGGTTATGCTTTTGTATACACCTTTCTGTTTTACTGAAACCATGTGACTACTCTGGTGATGTCAGCATTTTTGATAGGAGAATGTGCAGAAAAGAAGCCCGTTTCAGGGATTTTTGCTTAGATTACATGCTTTTGAGGCAATATATGTAGGCAAAACTGTGCATATTTCATGTTTTTCAAAGTGGTATTTGGAGATATTAGTGGTATTGGTGACGTAGGTATTAAATAAAAAATTCATGTCACCAAACTGCTTTTTCGTTTAACCAATATATTAGCAGAAAAGAAAATTGCTTTTTCAATGTCCTCCCTTCTCTATCCAGTCTCTACTGTGTAAACGGTTTTTGTTGACCAGAGGTTATATTCCTAAAATTTCTGGAATCTTTCAAGCTTTATCCTATTTTCTGACTTTTCTCCAATATCATCTACTCATGTTTTTTCTACCTTAACTATTATCTACCAATCAGCTTTTCCCAGTTCTTCACTTTTTAACACATTTTAGTTGTATCCAATATCCTGTAAAAGTTGCACAATGCTTCTGTGGATACAATTTCATAACCCGTATTTTTCCCACTATTCGCACATTTTCGGTGTTTTCGCGTATTTTTCCCCGAACCACGAAAACTCGTGTTTTCTGAGTATTTTTGGGTAAAGACCGTAGATTTTCGTAACTATATTTTAGGAGGCCACGAAAAACTGAGAAAAAGCATAACTGTTATTACCTATTATCCCTAATAGAGAGTAAAGCATAACAGAGGATATAAAGTATGAGTGAGGAATTAACAAGTATAAAAATTAAAAAAGAGACACGAGACGTATTAAAGAGTGTGGGAAAGAAAGGCGAAACTTACGACGACATAATCAACAAGCTACTTGACCGTGTCCTAAGAAGGAAAAAAAGTTAGAGTAACAAAAGGGAATGTGGCGGCAAAATAGAAAATGAAATCTCAAACTTCATTAGGTTGGGTGGGACCAAAATCAAAAGTCTTTGTGTTATAGGGCCGCTTGAAAAACAACTGCTTTATGCCAGAGGTATGGTTCTGTTGAACTCTATAAAGAAATGAAAGGAATAGTGTCAGATACTCTTTTTTTGGCTATAGTTGGGTTGGCAAATCTGTATACATTTTCGAGGTCGATTATTCGGGATTTTTCTATACATAGCTTTTCTTTCTTATTTTTATAGCGCAAAAGACTTAAGCGCAGAAACTGCGCACACAATAGTAGAATGTAGTTGGATAGCAGTAACAATTTTATTCAATTCACTGCAAATGTCTTTGCGAGGTGTGGCTCAATGAAAGTTTTTAATCAAACCATCGAATTCTCAACTAAAGGAGAAATAGAGTTCACAGATCTTACAGAAAAAGTCCAAAAAACAGTTTTCGAATCTCAAGTGAGAAATGGCATAGCCCATATTTTCGCTCCTCACGCAACTGGAGTCCTGGTTCTTACAGAGAACGACTGGAACCTTTTAGAAGACATAAAAAGAATCTTGGAAAAATTGATTCCAAAACGAACATCATATAGTCACCCGTCAAACGCCCACTCACACCTTCGTTCTATGTTTCTTTCTCCAGACAAAACCTTACCAATAATTGATGGAAAGATAGTCTTAGGCACTTGGCAGTCCCTGCTCTTTGTGGAGACTGATGTTCATCCAAGACGGAGAACAATAATAATTCAAATCATTGGTGAATAACCTAGTAAACCAAAGCATAAAGCCTCGCAGTTTTCTCTTCCACAATATCCGTATCGTCTTCGCCCTGATTATAAGTGATAAAAAGCTTGAAAATGACAAAAATCGACATAAGTGCTGATTTTGTCGACGATTATTTTAACAGATAAAGTTAAACTTTTGGAAAATCGAAATAGTTTCGCTGTCTAATAAAAGAAATCCCAAGTTGTGCATTAACATCTTGAACAAGAAACAAAGGTCTAAAGATTAAACACTTAATATGTTACATGGATGCAAGCATGTAAGTTGAAAAAATCTTGAACTCTCTTGTTTAATTTATAAACTTCGGCTAGTTTCGTCAGAAAAATAGACATCCGCTATCTATTCAATAGTCTTGGATTTGCCAAATTATTCTCACATAGTCTTCAATAAGTTGTTGCTTTTGTTGTCCATTCTCTAAAGTGTCGATGCGTTGTCGTAAATGAAATGCACGGCGTTTCAAATTTTCAACATTCAAAAAAATACCACCTCTTTTGGCAATGAAGTTTGAAAGGTGAATGCCGCTCTCTCTAATAAGTGTTATGTTGCTAAAATACATCTGCATGGTAAAAGAGTGCTCATTTATCCATAAAAATTGACAAGAAACTTGGTTGCTAAAAGGCTTTTGAGTTATTACCTAGTAAAAGACAACTGAAAATAGACATGAAGTTGCAGACATACTTTTAATATCTGCTTTTTTCTCATATAATGGCGATATCTCCCGCATCTTCCTCATTTTTTCTGAGCTTGATGCAAATTATTAACTCTTGAAGCAGCATCTTATGTCGTGGAATATGAGTTAACTATGAGAACCAAGCTTGATCTTAGGCGTATTCTGATCTCCGAGCAGATCTTCAAGTACACCCCCATTAATTTTCTTGTTTTTGACGCGCGCAACTTCTGCCTTCCACATGCTTCCAGGCGAATGCATGTGTACGTGCTCTCTAGTAAAGGTGGCATGCAACAGAGTGATGACTTCGGGCATCTTTTAGAACTGGTTCTTCAAGTGGGCATTTCTCAAAGGCTTTGGGGCAACGAGGGTGAAAACGGCAGCCTGACGGTATGTTGATCGCAGAGGGGACCTCCCCTTTAAGTTCTATCGCCTTTCGTTTTCGTTCAGGATTTGGGACTGGAATGGCAGAGAGTAGCGCCTGTGTGTATGGGTGCATTGGATTTGAGAAAAGCTCTGTGCTTTCTGCGATCTCTACAGCTGTTCCAAGATACATTATGGCTATTCTGTCTGATATGTATCTCGCGACCGCTAAATCATGGGTGATGAAGAGATAGGTGAGTCCCAGTTCTTTCTTCAGGTTCAACATAAGATCGATCAGTGTTGCTCTGAGAGAAACATCGATCATCGAAACAGGTTCGTCAGCCACAACAAACTCTGGTTCCGTAATTATTGATCTCGCTAGAGCGACTCGCTGTCTCTGCCCTCCGCTCAGTTGGTGGGGGTATAGACGAGCAAACTGCTCTGGAGGTGATAGCCCAACTTTCCGAAGCATTTCAAGAACTTTCTTCTTCTTTTCTTCTCCCGTTGCCAAACTGTGTATCTCAAGCGGGTGACCAACCGCCACTCCTATCCTCATTCTCGGGTTAAGGGATGAATAGGGATCTTGAAATATAATCTGTATTCTTCTCCTAAGCGACCTAAGGTCTTCACCCTTAAGGTTCGTTATGTCAACACCCTCAAAACGTATTTCACCTGCGGTTGGCTCAAGAAGCCTCACAAGAAGCTTCCCAGCCGTTGTCTTCCCGCAGCCACTTTCGCCTGCCAAGGTAAAGACTTCACCCCTCTCTATTAGAAAGCTAACATTGTCAACAGCTTTGACATACTCCTCTGTTCGAGTAAACAGTCTTTCGAAGAAACTCTTTTGAACAGGAAAATATTTCTTCAATTCGGCAACGCTCACAAATGCACTCAAGGCTGTGAATTCTCCTTGAAACATCTAACGAAATGGCCGGGGCGAAGCTCTACAAGTGGCGGCTTTTCCAGCCCACATTTCTCCTTGGCACATAAACACCGCGGGAAAAAGCTGCAGCCTCTAGGCAGACTAAGCAAGTCTGGAGGAGAACCAGGAATAGCCTCCAGTCTCTGGTCAGTAAGCTCAACGTTTGGTATACTCTGCAAGAGCCGTTGTGTGTAGGGGTGTCCTGGATTTGCATATAATTCTCTGCTATCAGCATACTCAACGAGACTCCCAGCATACATAACAAGGATCCTGTCACAACGCTCTAGAACAATGCTTAAATCGTGAGTTATGAGGATACGCGCCATACCATATGTGTCCCGTAGGCTTTTGAGGAGGTCAAGGATCTTTGCCTGCACTATTACATCCAGAGCAGTTGTGGGTTCGTCAGCAATCACCAATTCAGGATTAAGAACGATAGCCAAGGCAATCATGATGCGTTGTCGCATTCCGCCACTAAACTGATGAGGGTAATCATTTATGCGTTCGGGAAGAATCCCCACATCACTCAGTGTGCATTTGGCACGCTCAAACGCTTCTTCCTTTCCTGTTTCAGGTTCATGGGTGAGAATGAACTCGGTAAAATGGTCTCCAATTTTCTTGACCGGACTTAAAGAAGTCATAGGATCTTGAAAAACAAAGGTGATTCTTCGTCCTCTTAGAGACTGCATCTTCTCTTCCGCAAGATTTGTGATATCAGTCCCATCGATTTTTATATGACCGTTTCTGATGACGCCGGGATAGGGAACCAACCGCATAATTGAAAGACCAAGAGTGGACTTGCCGGAACCAGATTCACCTACGAGCCCCAGCATCTCGCCCTTCTCCATGGTGAATGATACGTCGTCAACTGCGCGGATATCTCCTCTTCGGGTCTGGTAGTCTACTGTTAGTGAGTCAACCTCTAGCAAGGGCGACAAGATTGTCACTTCTCTAGTCTCGGATTCAGCAATTCGCTTAGTCCTTCTCCTATAAGCGTAAATCCCAGCGCTAAGAGAACGATCATAACGCCTGGAAACGTTATGACCCACCAAGCACCGCTTGGAAGAAGCTCTCTTCCTTTTGACAAATCCCAGCCCCAATCCGGAACTTCTATCCCGATCCCCAAACCAACGAAAGTCAATCCCGCCGCAGTCAAAATTGCATCTGCGAAATTCATTGTAGCTACAACTGCAATTGAGGGAAGTATATTCGGTAGAACGTAGCGGAGAAGTATTGTTCGTCCTCTCGCGCCGGTTGCTCGAGCAGCTTCGGCATAAGGCAACTCCTTTATCGTCAGCACCTGACTTCGCACTATTCTATAGTAGGAGGGAATGTAGACGACTCCTATGGATAGAGCCATGTTGATTACTCCTCTTCCCATCATGGCAGCTATTGCAATAGCTAGAACAAGTCCGGGAAAGGCGTAGAAACTATCCATAACTAGATTGACGACCTTGTCAAGCGCACCACCCGTGTAGGAAGCAAGGAGACCGATAGGTACCCCTATGACGAAGCAGAAGAGCACCGAGAGAAGGGCTACCTGAATCATTATACTTCCGCCACACAGTATTCTGCTCAACATATCTTGTCCCAGGAGGTTTGTGCCCAAGGGGAAATTTCCGCTTGGGGGACTGGGGTTTGGAGGTGGGCTAACATTAATTGCCCTTGGATCATATGGTGAGATCCAAGGACCAAGGAGCGTGAGGAGAATGATCACGCCTACAATTGCTGCTCCGATAATTGTCATCCAGCCCGCTGAACCCCTCCCAGTCAGTGAGGTTAATCTTGAGATGAGGCCAGAGAAGATTGCTCTTCTAGTTTTCACTGTAGGCATTCAGAATCCTCCTAGAAGCGTATCCTCGGGTCAAGGTATGCGTACATAATGTCTACAACGAGGTTCACTGCAGCAACAATAAGGGCGAAGTAGACCACAGCACCCTGGATAGCGGTGTAATCCCTAAAGTTGATTCTGTCGACCAAATATCTGCCTAATCCAGGCCAAGAAAACGTGGTCTCAGTTAAGATAGCACCACCCAGAAGAGTGGCGAACTGAAGGCCCATCATGGTGAGAATCGGGAGAAAGGCGTTTCTCAGAGCATACCCGTAAGTTACAGCTGTTACCTTCAGTCCTCTAGCCTTTGCCGCGGTAACGAAATCCAGGCGCAGCGTTTCGAGCATATTGCTCCTTGTCAATCTTATGAACACTCCAGAAAGAACCAGTCCAAGCGTCAAAGAAGGAAGAAGCAGATACCTGATGCTTTCAACGAATTTTAGGGGGCTAGCCTCAATAAGGCTGTCCACTGTGAACAAACCAGTTGAAATGCGTAGAGTCCCAAGGTTCACAAAATACCAAGCAAGAGTTGCCCATGCAATCCAGCCGACCATGAAGGCTAAGATAGAGATCAAAAATCCTTTGACCCAGAATATCACATGTCTTCTTCTTAGCGCTATGATGCAGAATGCCCAGCATACGAGACCAACAATTGACGACCATGCCAAAGTCTCAACAAATCCTCCTGCAGGTCTGCTCAAGTGTAAAATCAGCCCGCGAGGCTCCCCAAGATATGGAGGAAATCTTCCATTTGCTGGGAACCAGTGTAGGTTAATGGCGAAGATCATCTGGAGAATCATACCGAGAAAGAAGATTGGTATCGCATACACAACTATGGCAAAAGCCCTTATCGACTGGTCCTGAGGAGAGTTGTAAGACTGTGATGCTCTGACACCCAGCAATATTCCGACAGCAACAGCGACGAGCATAGAGCAGATTGCGAGCTCTAATGTTGCCGGAAAGGCGGAATATATCTGGTCTGAAACCGGTGAAAAATCTTGCATTGACCTCCCAAGGTCCCCGCGAAAGAGGCCTCCTAGATATTCGAAGTATTGAACAGGCAAGGGCTGGTCTAAGCCTAGTCTTTGCCTCATTGCGTCCATTGCCTCTTCGCTAGCTTTCCTCTCAAAATGAAGTAAGACTGGGTCACCTGGAATGACTCTAATAATAAGGAACACTATTGAGAGCAACAACATTATCATCGGTATTGTTAGTAGGACTCTCGTGACAATATAGGATCGGAGACCCATAGGGCACACACTTCATCATAACTTAAGTTGAGCTTTCAAAGAAAAGGGAGAAAATGGTGCACGTTCCCACAATCCTTATCCGTATAGTAGCCAGATTCGCCAAGTCTGTGTTATGTCTAGGTAGACGCCCTTGATGTTTGGCTTTGTCACGGCGTAGGCAACGCCTTGCCAGATTGGAACAACTGGGCAGTCTTCCACGGCGTAGCCTTCAAGCTCGTCGTATAGCTCTATTCGCTCAGTTTCGTTGTTCGAGGCTCGGGCTGCGTCATATGCGGCTTTCATGGCGACATAGTTGTTCGTCGCGTTGTACTGAGTGTACTTGTGGTTCAGCCATGGTGCGTAGTAGAGAAAGGCATAGTTGTCTGGGTCTATGTAGTCAGGGTACCAGCCGTACAAGAAGACGTGCATGACTCCTTCGTTTCGGTTCAGCCTGTAGCTTGGCCAGTCAGCCGACTTCAGAGTCACCGACACCACGCCACTCGCTTCAAACTGCGACTTGTAGAGTTGAGCCTGGTCAGGACTCGAGGGATAGTGCCCACTGGTTTCGTACCAGAGCTCAATCGGCAACTTGTTCGTCTCGTCGTATCCTAGATCAGCCAGCAGGCTCCGAGCATACGTGTAGTTGGCGTCGCCTAATACCTTGAACGGCCCGTCTGTTCCTGCGGGGCGTCCCAACATTCCAGTCGGTATCATGCTGTACAGGGGCGAGTATTGGCTGAGGAACACGGTGTCGACAACCTCTTGTCTATCCAAGCAGGCGGTCAGAGCTCTCCTAATTCTGGAGTCGTTAAGCTGAGGCAAACCTGTCAACGGATCCTCCTGGAAGATCATGTACTGAATGGCTGCTCCAACGCCCTCCCAAACTTTCAGATCTGGGTTGTCCTGGAGATCCTCAATGTCGGATGCAGTGATGTGTCGGAAAGCTATGTCGATGTCACCTGCTTCGATAGCTAGGCGAAGAGCTGTCGCGTCAGCGTAGAACTTGATGATTATTTTCTTAGTCTTGGGAAGACCTGCTGCACTGTTCCAGTAGTTGGGATTCGCTTCAAGTCGCATCTCATGGTCCTTTCCTGCCACCCGCGTCCAATTTGCCAGAACATAGGGGCCAAGATCCATTGCATTACTTGCTCGCGCGTCACCCGCAACGTATTCAACTATGTCGTCAACGCTCCACTCTGTCTGCCACCCTCCAGCATACTCGGGATTGACAATGTAGGAAGCTTGGCACGCCATAAGACCCAAGAAGGGCCCGAATGGTATCTTCAGGTTGAACTTGACAACGTATTTGCTTACAACCTCGACGTTATCTATGATGGCGTCATACTCCATGTTCAGCTGTGGGCCGTCAGGACTAGCAATTCCCATGTTCCTATCAAAACTGTATTTCACATGCGACGCATTGAACTCTGTCCCGTCATCAAACAAAACCCCTTCTCTAAGAGTGAAAGTCCAAGTTTTGAGGTCCCCACTCGTGATCCACTCCGTAGCTAACGCCGGGTTGTAGTCTTCTGCTGCTGCAGATGAACCTGGTTCTATCTCGACTAGGCCAGAACCTGTGTTTTGAAGAATCTCCCACCCGAAGAAGTCGTAAGCTTGCGCTGGGTCAATGGCGGATTCCACAGAATCTGTTGTCCCCATGATTAGTTCTACCTTTGCCGGAGGAGCAAAAGGTCCGATTTGCAGGGCGTACAAAGAAGCCACAATCAAGATGACTACGAGTACTATTGCTGCTACAATGATCGTCATGGAAACCCCTCTCCTTCCAAAGCTTTTGTTGTTCTTCAATTTTAAATCCTTCAATAATATGTTTTCGAATGAGATTTGTGTTTACGAGATTTAAGTTTTTCGTGGCGCGCGAAGATGCTTTTGAAAAAGCATTATGCGCGCGCACACATCAACGAAAGTCATGGATAACGACTAAGTATTCATGTAAAACCTGTATTTCTCGATTGACTCGACAGTTCTTTCAGGATGGGTATATACTTGCATATAACAGTGTACCTTAGAAACGAATAACCATTAACCTTCCTTTTTTATGCACGTCCATTTTTCCGTCCTTTTTTCCAAGAAGTTGCCATAATGATTGCAGTGACGAGCACGACGTTAAGTATTATCCATGCATGAACTAACGAATAACTTATGGAAGCTGTCGACCCTCCCACAATTAAGGATGGTGGGGGTGTTGGTGGAGGTGCATATACAAACACTGGTTTTAGCTCGTGATCCCCGTCTATTAAAATGTATATGGGGTTTGCATCACCTGCATTCGACCCGTCAAGTAGCCAACGATCAAGGTCATAATCAGTGTCTGCGACTGCTAACACAAACACATTTGTCTCTGCAGTGTAGGTATAAACACCAGCTGTTGGATTGGTGATTCCGTCAGCTGCTACATTTATAGTTAGTGTGTAGTTAGTAAGTGTAAAAACAGCGTGGAGAGTGTGATTGGAATTAAGGAAGATAGTATATGGGTTTGCTGATCCAACGTCTACGCTGTCGAGTTCCCAATGGTCGAGAACATAATGTTCGTCAGGTATGGCGGTTACTGTGACGTTTATTCCGACAGGATAAGCATGTTCGCTTGGAGAGGGATCGGTTGTACCGCCAGGTGTAGTGGTAATTGTAAGAGTTGACATTTCTTGGACGAATACTGCGTGTAACGTGTGTGCTGTGTCCATAGTCACGTTGTAAGGGTTGTCTGAGCCAACATCTATGCTATCAAGTTCCCAATGGTCAAATAGATGATATGTGTCTGGGGTGGCGGTAACTGAAACTATAGTTCCAGTATCATACCAGTTAGAGCTGGAGGGATCTACAATACCGCCTGAACCAGTTGTTAGTTTTAGGTAGTACTGTGTCTTCCAACTTGCTATTGCTGTTTTTGGGCCGTCCATAGTTATTGGATCGCTTTGACTGTAATCTGTTCCTGAGGCATTTCCACCCCAAGAAGTGAATACCCTTTGAGTCCCATTTCCGTGGCTCTCAGTATCAGTGTTTAAAATGGCATAGACGGCGCTGCCGTTGTAGTGCCAACCTTGACCACTTGAAGTAGCGTAAGGCGAAGCCACATGTAAAAAGAACTGAGTCTTGTAGTTCCCGACTACACTACCCCATGTTGATACTGTTATTGAGTCACTCTGTAGCGCTGACATACCAGTTGTCGAATTCCAAATGTAACGCTTTAAATTTGGTTCGACAATTAGTGATGACTGAAAAGAGAAGTTATGAATAGAGCTTGTGCTCCAACAGAAAGAAATTGGCAGAGCGCTTTTACTATAAGGAGTACCATCAATAATAACAACTATGCCATCAAAATCTAGGTCTATCCCAGTTTGACTAAATGTGATTAGATAATCAGCATTTATCGGGTTTACAGATAGGAATATGAGGATAACAAAAGCTATACAAAAGCTTAATAAAAATATCTCCACTAAACGGAGTTTCAAGGTTTTTCTCCCCTCGGCAATAGTTTTTATAGTTCAAAAATAATATAAGGTTTCCGAAATTATCTTCTATGTCTATACTATCCATGAGCCATCAATAGATATGAAAAAGGAACTCATTACGTGTGCGGAAAAACTCTGTGCGCATCGATAATTAAGTTGCGCACGTGTATCTCTAAGAGGGAACGAAAGTTATGAGTAGTGTTTGCCGTAGTTTACGCTTAACACGGCGAAGTCGTAGGGGTCAACTTTGTTGTTGCAGTCAACATCACAGTTGGAGTTCCAAGACCCTACCATACCTGGCTTCCATGGTGTAGAGCCGTAAGCAACTACGAGTAACGCAAAGTCGTAGGGATCGACTTTGAGATCTCCACTGAAATCTCCTGGAATAGTCAAGTGTATAATCCCAAAAATCAGTATGTTGTTGTCGGTGTAGGTTTCACCCCAGACTTGGGAGGCGTACGCGCTTATACTGTAGTTGCCCTTAACAATGCTTGTTGTGTTCCATGTGAATGTTATTGTTGTGGAGCTGCCGCTAATTAGAGTCAAGGTTGCGTTAGATATGCAACTTGAATTGTAACACAAAGCAACATTAAAGATTTCAACAAAGATTCCTTGATTCGCGATCGTCACATTGATCTGAACATTGCTGCTTATCACTGTTTTGAAAGGCGTTACTTGGGTTATAGCTACGTCATGGATTTCTGGTTCCCATATTAGACAAGATGAATCCCCGTAAGGTCCCATGTTTATCATTTCAATCCTGACAGGGAACGACACAGATTGAGGTACCATGAATTCAAAATTCCCTTCATTATCGGTTAGAGTATACATCACGTTTTCTCCCATCTTAATCTTCAAATAGACGGGTTGCGAAAGAACACCTCCAATTATCATTAATTTCCCTGATATTCTATCAGCATTTAACGTGGCATTTATTTGAGTGGGATATCCTCTTCTAGCTGCTGGTTCAATACTGGACCAAACCGCGTTACCGCTTATGTCTCTTGCTTCGATCGCAAGAGAAAGTTGCTGAGTTGAAGGCTCAAGATTGAGGTCAGTTGAATAAATGCCATTGTCAAGATTTTCTATTGGAGCAGAAGTCCAATGGCCATCACCTATGGAATAAAATAACGAAACATTTTGAAGATCCTCGTTGTCGACTATTTGGATTTCTATGAAATATTCGTTGGTTGTAAAACAGGGAGAAGCATTAATTTTCACTATTGATGGAGGTATCAAATCTCTAGACAAATTAGTGTAGTTTATCTCGTATTTAGCAATGTTTTTTGAACACAAATCCATGCTAGTTTCTGTCTTGATTACGAAGGAGTAATAGCCATAGCCATGGGATTCTAAAAAACTGGTTATTAAAATTGGGTCTTGAGCCCAAAGTTTTGTTTTGTTATATATCAGTATCTCATCCTTGAATACCTCAACCCGTTTTGTGGCTTCAGGATTAGTCTTTTCTAGAAAGAGGTTTTCTTGAACGCGTAAGGGATAGTACGGAATTTGCAAGCTCTCTCCGTAGTATGAAGTACCGTTATGGATAGGTTGAGGTAGAAACAGAGTTTTTCCTATAGTATATGAAAACATTTCACCCTTTACTATAGGCTGGAAATGCCTGTCTACAACGAAATATTCAGCAGAGTAATCCAAAAAAAGTGATGGTGCATATATACATGACCATTCCATCTCAGACCATTCTGCTGAAGGAGACTGTTTGAACTGACATGGAAGAACATGAGCTTTCCAATTGATTCCAGGATAGGTTTGAAAACCATACCAAAATCCAGTCTGCCATAGACCAGCAATTTGATTAAACCAGATACTCATGCCTGCTGAAGGTGTCGGGAAAAGATTTTCAATATCAAATGTAGCCAGTTCATAATCTGCATACTCCAAAGGATCTGGAATACCTAAAAGTCCGTGTTTGCCAATGTCCCAGCCAACAAAGTATGCATCCACTTCTGAAGTTAAAATATTTGCTTCTTCCCAGCGAATATCATCTTTGGAAAAGCCCATAAATCCGAAATAACAAGGAGAAGTTGCATACTCACTGATATTCGTCAGATACAAATGTTGACTGGAGAGTGCGCCTATTTCTGATAAATATATCATTTGATAGTTGGGTGCAAAAAGCTGTTTGAGTTCTAAATGAAGAGAAGAGTTGGTTATATCAGTAGTCCGCACTCTTAATTTACTCGCTGAAGCTAATGAAAGTTGTAAATATATTGTTTCGTCTGGTTTTATTGAAACTTTTTGGTGGACAAGAAAGGAATAGGTCATGTCTATATGTCCACTAGATGGGTTCAACCCATAGACATTCATAGCTTGAATGATGTATTCTCCTGGAGAAACTGTGAATTGCGCTTGCGCGTCTTCTGCAGAATATCCTACAAGTTCACCGCTTTCTGCGTCCAGTAGAATAAAGGCTGCTGTAAGTCGTGAGCCATTTTCGTTTATAATTTCGCAGTTCAATTGTGATAATATATAAAACAAAAATGGTATTTTAATGGATCCACCGTTGAAAGTTGCAGTGATTCTTCCTTCAAAATAACCAGTCGGCAAATCCAAATTCGTGTCGAGTTGCAGTTCAATTGTTATCGCAGTTCCAGTAGCAATGTTAAGGTTCGATGCATTCAGCAACGCTACATTGTAAAGGACTCCGCTTTCAATTAGCCATGTTTCTACATCCAAGGCGACACCAAAAGTGGTATCAGCTAAGTTTTGAAAGGTAATCAACTGGTTATACGTAGCATTCAAATGCACTCTTCCGAAGCTCGTACTGGAATTTCCAATGATCGATGCTATTGCAGATTTGCATATGTCTAATCTGCCTGAGCCTTGCTCCAACACGTTTGAGCCTATATTCTCCGGGTAGTTTGTCAAAGCCATTTTTATAATAGCATAATCCCAATCTGGATGTGCATCCAAAAGCAACGCTGCGGCACCTGCCACATGAGGAGTTGCCATCGAGGTTCCAGACGCTCTCGTATAGTACTGAGAAACTGGTGTTCCCATTGTGGTACTGTTGGCTCGTGCAGCTATGATATTCACTCCAGGTGCCACTAAGTCAGGCTTAATTCGATTGTCAATAGTCGGACCTCGAGAGCTAAAATTAGGGACCGTGTCTGCCTTAGAAGAAGCTCCAACCGTTATTGCAAGTTTCGCAACCCCAGGACTAGTAATTGTGTACATCGTAGACCCAGCATTCCCAGCAGCAACAACACAGATAGCGCCTTGCTTTGATGCCCAATCGACCGTTGTTGACAATGGATCTGTTCCGTTGTTAGTAATATCACCACCGAAGCTCATGCTTATGATGTCTGCGCCATTATCAACTGCCCACTGAATTCCGCTGATAATCCAGCTTTCAAGTCCCTCTCCAGTGTCATCTAGAACCTTGACGTTCAAAAGTGCCGCGCTTGGAGCAACGCCAACATATCTATATGTGCTTGCCACCCCTGTTCCTGCAGCTATGCTCGCGCAATGAGTACCATGGCCATACCGGTCTATAGTTGATTCTCCAGTGAACGATGTTTCTGCTACGATCTTTGAGGTGCCATTTGAAAAGTAGAAGTCAGGATGACTCAAATCAATTCCCGTATCTAGGATTGCAATTCTGATTCCTGAACCGTTGATTTGTCTACCAAATGATGATTCTACAATAGTCCATTCTGCCGGATCTTTTACTATTACGACACTTTGGTCTAGGCATACTTCGAATTTTCGATCAAGCCATATATAATCGACAAAAGGACTTTTGGTTAGTTCGAAAAGAGCCGAATACTTTATGCGTGTGGCCATGAATTTCATAAAACTAAATGCGTGTTCACTAACATATATTTCTCGTATTTCGTCTGTGAAGTTCTTTTTGATTATTTTTTCAGCTAGTTCTGAAAAAACAAACTGAGGAGCGACAGAAATCAAAACATTTGTTTTATTATTCTGAAGATAGCCCAAGTCAACAAGTCTTGTTAGATTGAGAAGATTTGGATCGATTTTAGTTTTTAGCTCTCGTGGCAGTTCGATTAGAGTTGAAGAGCCAACGTTTACAACTGTCAAATTATCTTTTGGTTCCAACACTACACATACTGTTTCATTTCCGTTATGGAGAACTTGAAGTATTTTTGCCTTCACACATTTTTCAGAGAATCCAGTAATCGAGGTGTCCGTAGCACAAGGAAGAGAGGCGTTAACTATAGTAGGACTTTCAAGTAATTGCGACCCACTTTGGCTGTTAGGAAAAAAATCGAGAACAGCTTCTTTGCTGGCGATGATAAAGTTGGGAAACAAGACAAGTACAATGATGATGAATACGAGATTTTTCACATGATCATCCCCAACGCACACACGAATTACTAGGAGCATCAGCTTAAGCTTATTTGATGGCAATTAAATATGTAGTATACAAGCCTTTTAATTAGTTATGGGTAGTGATTGCCATAATTTACACTTAGTACAGCGAAGTCGTAAGGTCCGACTTTGTTGTCGTTGTTGGCATCGCAGTTGGGATTCCAATCACCTGAGGGCCCTGGTTGCCACGGCGTGGAGCCGTAAGCTGCTGCAAGCAATGCAAAGTCATGAGGGCCAACTTTAAAGTCTCCACTAAAGTCGCCTGGAATTGTTACAATTACCGTGTCGTCAGTGAGATTGTTGTCATCAATGTCTATTTCATAGGGAACAAATTCGGCACTTGCGCTTATAGTGTAGTTGCCATAAGCAAAGCCAGTTGTGTTCCATGTAAATGTCATCGTTGTGGAGCTTCCACTTGTCAGGTTTGTAACTGTGAGGATTTGTATAGCTGTTGTGTTGGCTTTTGTAGTAACGTTGAAGGTTTCAGTATAGTTGCCTTGATTTTCAGCTGTTACATTTATATACACAATTAGACCTTCTCCAACGATGGTTTTGGAAGGCGCAACATTGGTTACCGCAACATCGTGTATTCCTATTATAACAACTCCATCGGTTGTTATGTGATATATGCGCCGTGCTGATGCATTGCCTAGAATCGTGTTGGCAAGGTTTAGAGACGAGTTACCACTTACGCCGGCTTTAAATGTAACTGTGCCCAAGGTTCCACTACCATTTACTCCCCCTCCACTCCATGTGCGTAAACAATACATCCACAACTCTCCATGTGTTGCGTTATAGATATTGTTGATACTCTTATCGAACGTAGTAGAACCTTGGGACTTTAAGAAAGGTCCTTCAGAACATGCAGTTGCGTTTACGATATCATTTTTAAAATACATAAATAGTTGCCAGCTGCAAAGATCCGTGACTTCGGCAACACTTATGTTTACTGAAAAAGTTGCTTCTGAGGAGGTTAGGGTTAACGCTGGATCAACATAAACTGTAGGTGTAGTTGCAGCTTTAGCTCTGAAAGAGGAGTTGATTACATTGAGGATTAGCAATATAGATAAGGCTAGTACCAACGTATGTTTGGAAGCTTCTCTCTTTTGCACAGCTTGAACTTCCTTCTGGAGCCATTCTGTTTATTTAGAGTAGATATATCCCAAAAAAGGGGGGTTAGGTTTTAGTGTGGTCTACACCATTACAGGCATGTTCCAAACCGTAGAGCGACGAATACTAGATCAGCGATGTCCGTTTTGCCATCTCCAGTGATGTCGTATATGGCCGTGGGACCATAGTTTTGGGCTATTAGTTGTAGGTCTAATACGGTGACGCATCCGTCGTAGTCTAAGTCACCTAAACATGGATTGTAGATGTACGTCGCTTTAATCGAACCCAAATTGCCATCGGTAGTCTTTTGCAAAAACGGATTTGGACACTTTACGCTTAACTCAGCATAATCAATTGTGATATCACTTGTTAGGTGGTGGGGACCAGGTATTGTGTAGAAGATCTCGTCTACTACTTTGAAACTAATGGTGAACAGTAGCCCGCTGCAGTTTTGTAGTGGAACGCTTGTCTCTTGCGCAACTTGCACGTAGACTTTACCAGCACCTACACTTATCCACCATGCATAGATGATGAATGGTGGTTTGAGATAGTTGCTGATAACTACATCGAAGGCTTCAATTTGGGTTGGATCATAATCCACCACTACATAATAGTCGTGGACTTTGACGCCATGTAGAAGCCACACTTCAACATCAAACGTTGTTTGCTGTGGGGCGTTCTTGTGCACCGTTATAGTGTTGCCGCCGGTCGCAGCGTCTCTAATCTCTAACATTGGTTTTACAGTGGTTATCTTGTACTTGCAGTTTTGGTTGCCAAGCTCAGGATATATTCGTTGGTCAAGGTGGTTCATTAACTTGGCGTAGCTGAATGTGATCCAGGAAGTGTTTTGGTTGGGGTAGCATGGGTCGTATATGACGTGGAACGTCACTGTGAAGATCGCTTTGGTGCCTTCGAATCCTGTATAGTTGCCTTTTACTGTTGCAACTAGCTGGTAGGTTCCAGCTGTGTTGTCAATTTGGTTTATTGCAATGAAATAGTCGTTGGGTGCAAAGAAATCGTCTAGTTCCAGATCGACATTTGTAATCTCAAGAAGTGCGGGATTGAAGTCTATTATCATGTCAAAGCCATAAATGTCCATCGGCTTTCCACTTACCTCACGGTTTGCGTCGAAGTTTGCAGCGTAGATGGTCACGTCAAATTCGTTGCACCATGCATGTGCGGTTTCTTCATGGTTAGGTGGTGTCATGAAAAGCTTTGTCTTATTGGCATAATTAGCAGTTCCGTAAATGGGGCCAGTCATCGGTCCCAAATCAACAGGATTTAGTCCTGCAGCATATGTTACTCCATCAATAACCCAATAGTGGAACACGAACTGTCCGCTAGCATCATTGTTGGGCGCGCCGTATGATATGGGGATGCCCTTCTTAATCCATGCTTGTCCAGGCCAGCCAGGAATGGTGATTGTTGTTGGTGAGTAATCCCACTTAGCCAAGTATTCCAAATCGTATTCTGCAGTAACATTCCATGGTTGCATCATTGCAAAAGAAATGTTGTTGTTCGCATTTGTTCCGCCTAAGTGGTTCTTCCATTGAACGAATACATAACGTGATGTGCTATCAATGCTTACGAGTGGTTTTGCCTTCAAGTTCACTGTCGTACCTGCATCATACCAGCCAGAAGTGTCGCTGTCTGGATACAGGTAGTTTGGCACAGTTGATCCTGAAGAAGATACGCCAAGATAGTATTGTGTTTGATATCTGGCCGTAAGCGTCACACCGTCAAATGTCACTGGGGTAATATGTAGAGTGATTGGGTTGATTGTTCCTATGTTGCCAGTACCCACGAGTTCCCAGAATCTAAAATCGTAGCGTATACCGCTTGAAAGATAAATATACTGTGGTGTTGAGAACGTGTAATTCTTACAGCTATCGTACCAATTACCAGCATCAGCAAACCCAGATTGGTTGCCAATGTTGTCAGCTAATATTATCCATGATTGTCGCTTGTAGAAGACTGTTGCAGTGTGATTCGTATCCATGTGAACAGTCAAGTTTACATTCGCAGGTGTCTGCATTACTCCATCAACTTCCCAATAGTCGAATACGTAGCGCCTTGAACCAGGCCAATTCCACGTTGGATGCGGATCAGGAGCTGTTAGATTTACTAAGCTGCATTCTTCAAGCCAACGCACTGGTGGATTTAATGATGGTGGAAATGGCGGAGGTGCAACCACGCTGGAATTCTTGCAAAATATGCAAAGCTTATATTGATATGCCCAGAGTGCCACTGCAGTTTTCGGACCAGTCATGTTGATTGGGTCACTATAGTAGCCGTTAGCTGGCAAAACCCCAGAAAGGTGTTTGCCACTTGCATCTCCTGTCCAATTGACTAAATATGCCCATTGGTCAGGATTTACGTACACGCCTGGCGGCGCACCGAACAGGCCACTTACCCCAGCAAACGCTATTGTATATTCGTCAATCCAGCTTTCGCTTGTTTGATACCAGCTTCCATTACTTATCCATACTGGCGCATATAATGATTCAACAGTTAATTTGTGTTGTATCTTGTAGTTGGCTGTAATCGTCTTGTTTGAAGTCATCCAAGCCCAAACCGAGTAGGTACCAGAAATACCATCTCCACCGGTCCAACTCTGGAAGACAGCACGAGAACTTGGACCTATATCTATAATGGCTGGAGCCGTTACATTAATCCATGATTGAGCAGTGTGATTTCCACGGGGTGGTGAAGGCCAAGTATAAAGACTCGCTGGATTGGTATCAATAGTTAGCCAATAATAGGTTACTGGGTCAGCTGATACTTTGAAGGAAAATGTAAATCCAAGTGAGCCGATTAAAAGCAATAAAGTCACTATCGTCGCTAATGATCTATTTTTCATTGTAGTTTCTCCTTTCTCTCCTGTTTTGTGTCACGCATTACGCGTGCGGATATATTGTAGATTCTGGAATATTTAAATTATATGGAATATTTCTCTATTTGTTATACATTTTATGGTCCATAAATGGATACTCCATTTATATGGAACCATGTGTTCATTAATTACATAGGACATTGCATAGAAAGGAGAGGGAGAGAATGAAAAAAATTGTAGTAGAGATTATGTTTTGTATACTTCTAATCTATGTTTTTGGATTGAGCTTCAATGTTCTACCAGCCAAAGCAGATCCGAGGACGATCTATGTTGATGATGACAATATTGCTGGTCCTTGGGATGGAACTCTACAAAATCCTTACCAAAACATAACCAGTGGACTAGCATATGCAATAAATGGTGATATTATATACGTATATAATGGAACATACTATGAAAATTTGATTATTGCAAAGTCAGTATTTTTAATTGGCGAGAATAAACACGCCACTATAATTGATGGGAATAATACTGGAAATGTTATTGGAGTAGCTGTTAACAATGTCAACATCACGGATTTCACCATACAGAACAGTGGACCAAGTTTTACCTTAAGTGGTATTAAAATTGATAAGTCAAGTGGTCACAAAATAGAACGAAACATTATTAACGGAAACTCAAGAGGAGTCTTTTTATTCAACTCTAGTAATAACGTCCTCAATAATAACAACATCTCAAAGAACAAGGAAGGCGTCTACCTAGTCAATTCTAGCAATAACATAATTACGAACAATAAGATTGCAAGCAATGAATTTGGAATTGTGCTGAGCAGTTCCAATAACAGTGTAATTTTTCACAATAATTTTATAAGCAACAATCAATCGACAAGCAGCATCAATTCAATAAATTCCTGGAACAACAACATAGAAGGAAACTACTGGAGTCAGTACAAAGGGAAAGATAATGACAAAAATGGAATTGGAGATAAACCATACATCATTGATACAAACAATAGAGACAACTATCCTTTGATGGGAGTTTTTTCCGATTTCAACGTAGTTTACGAAAATGAAACACATCATGTCTTCACAATATGCAACTCCACAATCCCCAAACTGCAGTTCAACGAAACAATCAAGATGCTAAAATTCAATGTTATGGGTATTAATAACACCGCTGGTTTTTGTAGAATCACTATTTCCCAACTACTAGTTAACAAACCGTATGCTGTAACGCTTGACAACAAACAAGTGAATGCAACTGCACTCCCGAGTTCCAACGCCACACACACATTTCTATACTTCACCTACATTCACAGTACTAGAGAAGTTAGAATAATTTCAAAAATCTATTACGAACTAATGGAAAAATATAATATCCTTCTAGCAAAATTACACGCCCTGAACACAACATTCAATGAGCTTCTAAAAGACTATGATCTGTTGAACCAAACATACCAAGAAGTATTAACGGACTTGACCAAACTCCAAACCGACTACAATAACATTAACGAAACGTATACCGAACTTCAAGCTGTATATACTTCGTTAAATCAAACGTATAACCAAATGAAAGGCAACTACACCCAACTACAACAAGATTACGATTCATTGAATAAATTGCACACCAAACTCTTAGAAGATTATGATCTGTTGAACCAAACATACCAAGAAGTATTAACGGACTTGACCAAACTCCAAACCGACTACAACAATCTCAATAAAACCTACAACCAAGCGAAAGCAAATTATATGCAACTACAAAATGACCACTACACATTGTCAGAAAAATACAAATCACTTAACAGCACCTACCTGCAAATACTGAACACTCTCGAAATCGAACATAGTACGCTCTTAGAACAGTATAACTCACTAAGTTCAGAATATACAAATGTTCGTGTAACCCAGCAGTATGTTTTGGCGGTAATTGCAGTGATCACTGTTATATCATCGTCATTTGGTGCAGTGTACTATCGGAGGTTCAAGGAGCAGAAAAAAGTCATCGACAAATATAAACGTGAATTGGATCGTCTCAGCCCCTTAGATATTTCAAGCGTGCTTTTCAAGGCGGATGTTGAAAGACGTAAAGCGAAAATTGAAACATTTGAACAAAAATATGGTGTGACGCTTCAACCCCGTAGAACTTTGGAAGATGTTATCAGAAGCTTGGAGTTAAAAAAGAAAACAGAAGGTTAGTAAATGGGTATACCTTTAACCTTCCTGTTTAGCATCTCATCTTATTTTGACCTCTTTATACTAATCAAGATGTGTTGAAGACCAATGAATTCAATAACTTTTACCGTTTCAAAAGGTGGTGTCGGCAAATCGCTCACGACAGCGAACGTCGGCGCTGCCTTAGCTCAGAAAGGAAAGAAAGTCTTTCTAGTTGAGGGAGACCCCAATCAACCACTTCAAAAGATTCTCAACCTGAAAATCTCTTCAAACGACCTCAAACTCGACGACGTTATAGAAAAAAATGCGGAAATTGATAATGTTATCTACTCTACAGACGTTGCAAATTTGTTTTTAATCCCATCGGGCATTTCTCTTCAAAGCTATTTTGAAATTAATCCTATACGTTTCGCACAAAAACTCAGAGACTTAAAAGCTGATTTCATGTTCATTGATGTCCCATTCCCATTAGGCAAAGCTGCATTTTTATCGTTGGGGATCTGCGAATACTTCGTTCCCATCTTAACAGAAGACGAGTTTGTCTTATGTGTCGAATCAGCTATAGACACAATTCGGCTGAGTAAATATCTTCTTAAATCTATTCCCCTTGGATTTATTCTAAATAGAATCAAAAATCCCGCAAAGTTCACAAAAGAATTCCTGGAAGATCTGGAAAATCTTCTTGAAATACTCTGTCTGTCACAGATAATGGAAGACCCAAGAGTCTCAAAATCCTACGGAGAAGTAGGCTCTAAAAAAGCATTTTTGGCGTATGAGAAACTTCCCAAATCTGAATTCTCGAAAAGCATCGACAAAATAGCAGCTTTGCTACTTGGTAAGTTACCTCAACCTGAAAAGAAAGACGTTGTACAGCTACTTCAAGAAATAACTAAACAATCAAAACTATGAATTCGTTGATTATTTAGATAATCGACATCATCATTCTCCAAAGCTTTAGCTTCTTCTTCTCATCTTCTGTCAAATGAGTGTAGACATCTCTTGACTCGCACTTTACCAGTAGAGATTCAAGGCATCTTCTATCTTTTTCTATCAGTTTATAGCCTATCCTTTGAACTTCTCGCGCTAGTATAGCTGTTTCATTAAATATCATTCCAGCCCGCAATGGATCTACTATATTATTCTCTAGTTGCTGCAACACCCTTTCGATTCTTTCTCTTCCTTCTAGAAAATAGATAGTTTTTCTAGCATCTGGTATTTTGGCGAAAACGCCTGATTCATGTCGTACTAGTCCGGTCTTCTCTAATTCTTTCATATGTTTTAGCACTCCAGAAAGTGTCATTTTCCAACCCTGTTTTTTTAATTCTTCAGCAATATCTGACAAACTTCTGAACTCAGATTCTAATAATAATCTCAAAATTTTTACCCGAACTTCATTCTCAAAAACGCTCAAAATCTTCCATTCATCTACTTCCAACTTCAAACCACTCAAGTTTTCTATTGCTTTTGACCAAATTTAGTTTATTCGCCTTGTTAAATCACTTGCACATTGACTATTTACGCGGAGATTAATAGTTAAATACACACATATATCTTAACCGCCGCGTAAAAGTTCCAAGGCTTTATTATTCATGAACTGTTTGTACTATTGAAAGCCCGCGTTTGAGTTTCTTCCTCTCCTGTTTCATCGTTTCGGCGCGTGCTTTCTTTTTCCTTTTTGTGGTGTACCCAACTCAAAAGCAAATTACAGTGGTCGCAATCTTCATATAATGAGCTAAGAAAAGACTCGTCAAGAGAGAACAGCAAACAAAGAGGACAAAAGTTGCCTTTTGGAATGTCGAGTTCTTCAATAAGCTTCGCTACTCTACGACTCCTAATCAACGGAAGTCGTGAATCAGGGGAGAGACTCGCAAAAGTATTAAAATAACCTGATATTGCAGAAATAGCAAATCTTTGAACATCGATTTCCACGTTGTGCTCCTTTGCAAAGTCCAATACAAATTTTGGGACGATAACAGTGAACCTTTCATATTCTACTTTTCGCATTATAATCGCCAACAACTATTCTAAATAAAAGATGGAATGTTTGAAAAACTTTTCTGTAAATTTGTATAGAACTAAATTCTATTGATCTTTAGTTTTTCTTACTTTTTCTTCTGTTTCAAGCAAAAGTTCTCTAAATTCCTTCAGTTGCATAATTCTTTTGTTCAAAATTTTTTCGAATTTTTCACTAGCAAAAGCCTCTTCTAACAAGGATTTTGAGACCTTCGGATAGTATCCATGTGTTTCTAAGGACCTTCTTATTGAATCTTTAACGAACTCTGAACGGCTTGTATAAGCGAATTCTCCCTCATCAATAAGGGCATCAATGAATTTCGCTAATGCCGTTGGAATGTGAATCGTAGTATATTTTTGATTCTCTCTCTTCATTGAACCACCAACGAATCCCCTTCACCAAAAAAGGAATTTAAGAACATACTTAAAAACATTGTTTTAAGCAAGGCTTATTTTTCTGCATAACATATACAGTTTTCTTCATACTCAGTTGAGTAAGAAGAAGCATGTAGCTGAGTATCAGCAAAATAAAGCATGATTCACTTATAATTGATGTGAAATCCATGTAAATGGATTTTTACATAATAACAAAAAGCAAATCGCGCATGCAAAGAAAAAGGGAGAAGAGAGAAGCATGCGCGAGGAGAAAGGAGGGAGGAAGCGAAAAGCAAAGCAATAGAGATGCATGCATCTGCCTCCGGAGAAGGGGATTCGCCGAAGGATTATCATCTAAAATCTTCACTAAGTGCATCTTAGCTTCTCCCCCTATGTTACTATTATTTAGGAAAATATAAAGTTATCCATATATGGATCATCATCATGATAGAAAATATAAATTAATTCCAGATACATTCCTTTCTTTGCAATATTCAAAATACAGTACAAAAACATCAACAACACGCTCATGTACATGCGGCTAGGGAATTTCAAAGACGACGATTATGTCTCTAAGGTGGCCAGCTCTCCAAAAGAGGCTGCGCGCGCATGTGGCGCTATCATTCTTGCTAGTGCTGCTTCATAATAACTTTGAGTTCTTTATCTGACAGACCATAAAGCTTCCCTACTAGGTTATCGATTTTTTTTCAACTCCAGCCAAGGACTTTTCACTCCCTTCTATTTTTTGCTTATGTGCTTGATTCGATAGGTCTGCTAGGCTTTGATGAAACTTGCTATCTGAATCAAACTTCACTAACTTCAAATGGCTTATGACAGAAGGAGGAGCGAGTGATTTCCCTCCCGCCTCAGTTGAGGAAACTATTGTGAAATTCATGATTGTTGAGTTAAGCAAAGCACACAAATAATGAGCTTCATTTTCACTTCTCGCTAGTATGAAAACTGACCCTTCGTGGAGCAAAGGCACGTATTATCCAAGGTATTTGTCCTTTAATGGTTTTATTACAGCAGTAGCAAAAACGTTGCCCATCCTTTTCCAAGCAACTTTATACTCAATATACGAGAACTTGTGAATGTTAGTCGCAATATAAAATGGGTGACCCTTTCGTAATTTTCTATATACAGCGCCTCTGAGAAGGTCATCCTTGAAATGATGGAAATATCCATATGTTAATGGGAACTTCACCTTCATTTCTATCTCTCTTATTGCTTTCCGTAAATTTCTTTAACTTTTTGAATAGTATCAACCTCTTCAAGGCTTTTGTCATCGCGAATTTTGGTAATTCTGGCGAAACGAAGAGCCATGCCACATTTATATTTTTGGCTTTTTTGAATCTCGTTATAAGTAACCTCTACCACAATCTTTGGCATGACAATGACCCTGTAGCCCTCTTTTTTTACAGTTAACTGTTTCAGTCTACTAGTAGTTTCGACAATTTCGTTGTCGGTTAAACCTTTGAAAGTCTTTCCCACAGTCAACAGTTCACCAGTTTCTGTGTCTCGAGCAGCAAGATAATAGTCTGAAAGCCAACCGTGTCTACGTCCATATCCGTACTCTGCCGCTACTATAACCAGGTCAAGGGGTTCAAGAACTTTTTTGATTTTAAACCATCTTTTGCCGCGAACCCCGGGCGTGTATGGACTATTAGGGTTCTTTGCCATTAAGCCCTCATGTCCTCCTTCAATGGCTTCTTTCAAAAACTCTTCGGCTACTCCAATATCTCGGGCAATAACTTGTTTTGTTAATGAAATTGCTCCTGCAGTCTCAGCGAGTTTTTTCCTTCGCTTTGTATAGGGTTTGTTGATGAAGCTTTGACTATCAGCATACAATATGTCGAAAAGATAAAGTTGGACTGGAACCTCTTCTGCAGTATGTTCGATTTTGCGGATTCTTCTGAAACGGCGCATAAGATGTTGAAAAGGCATGGGACTTCCATCTTTGCCAACGGCGATGACTTCGCCTTCTAAAACGGCTTCATCAGCCTTAACCTCCTCTTGGATAAGTTTAACGATTTCTGGAAGGCTTTCTGTTACGTCGGTTAACTGACGGCTAAAAATTTTTACAGTGTTTTTTGATTTGTGAATTTTAATGCGAGCGCCATCCAATTTGTATTCTAATGCTGTTTGTCCGTTATGTTCCTCTAAGGCTTCAGCAACAGTTGCAGCCGTCTGTGCTAACATGGGTTTTATTGGTCTGAAAACTTTGAGTTTTAGTTTCAGCAAGCCTTCTTTTCCTTTAATCTTTGCAATCGTGGCAGCTTTGCTTATATCGCCTGTTAGCATGCTAGCTGTTTGGATAATGTCGTGTGGGATTTTGAAGGCTTGTGCTACTGCAAGCTCCATTAGGCCTTCGTGGAAGCCTATTCGCATTTCTCCAATTAGAATTTTCACTATGCATTTGGCTTCGAAGGGTGTTGCGGAACTTAACAACGTTTCAAGTAGTCTTTCTTTTTTTTCTCTTGAGCCTGTTCCTGTTGTTTCTGCGATGGTTTCGAATGTGTGTTGCATTTCAAGTATTGTTAGTGGTTTTTGAAAAAGTGTGGCTTGTTTTTTGATTTTGCCTTCTTCTAAAACTATTTTGGTTGCGTCGCCTACGTCGCCGGTTTTGCTGAAGGCTTTGGAAAACGTGTTATTGTTAATATCGGTTATTTTTCGAATTATCGTACTGAGGGCTGCCCAGCTAACTTTTAAAGTCCGTTGGTCCCATTTTGGAAAAACTCTACCTATCAGCATTGATGTTGCTGGTTCGATCTCTTCAGTTTCGAGTGATAGGATAAATAAGGCAACCCAGTTGACCATGTCGTTACGTTTTGTTGTTGACTCCAATCTTTCGCAGAGTTCTGCTAAAGTTCGGAATAAGGTTGGCATGCGAATCGCTTTCAAAGAAAAGGATGGTTTAACGGAACATAAGCATTCCTAGTTTAGCAGTCGCTTTTAGAACATTTGTGATGCAAGTTTGTTTTTGACTTCTTTTATTTTCTTCTGCAGTTCTACAGCTTCTTTGCTTTTTTCTTTTTTCAATGCTTTGTAGCAGTCTAGGATGTATTCTAAGGCGCTAACGCCGAAGCGGTCGAATCCTTTTTGGAAAGCAATTTCAGCAGATTTATTGAAGCGTTCAATGGCGGTTTTGTAGTTTTTAAGCATGAAACTGCATTCGCCAGCTTTGAACATCATGTTTGAGGCGTCGAAAAAGTTGTTTTTCTTTTCGTAGAGTTCTGAAGATTGAATAAAATTTTCTGCGGCTTCTTTGTATTTTTCTGTTTCGTATAGAAGGTTGCCCTCTTTGTGAAGTTTTATTGGATCCTCACTTTCAACGCTCATTGCAGTTCCACTCGCAACTTTCTATTCAATTACTGCCTACTTGTTTTTAATGTTTCGCTTAACTTTTTACAATTACTAATTAACGCTCTCGCGTTACATGCGCACTCTATCGGGTTCTTCTTTCTTCCTTGCCAATTATCTCATCGTCTTACCCATGCTTTTGGCCGCGCAAATTTAAAGTTCATACCAATACGCTTTTTATGTTTAGGGAAACATGTACGACAGTAAGCTGGCTTGCCTTTTGTAGGCTTGAAAGGCACCGTGGCAGTTCTACCACAGTCAGTGCACTTGATCTCAAACATCTTTCTTTGGGACAAAATAAATCACCTCTATTAGCATTATACTAAACTCTAGAAGCTGTTGTCAATCTTATAGTAACTCGCCGATTGCGAACCTGTTTCCAACTCGTGTTATTTTGAACTTGACGTGTTCTCCTTGCTCAGTGTTTGGCACAAATATGACGAATCCTTCGATTTTTGCGATTCCGTCGCCTCTTCTGCTTATCTCCTCAATTTCGGCTTCATATTCTTTGTCAACTTCAACTGGTGTCTTCACGTTGAATCTAGGTCGTCCACTGCTTTGCCATTTTTTTTGTTGAATATATGAATACGACATTCTATCACCTCATTTGATTTGTCAGCCAGAATTGCTTTAAAACAAAAAAAGCAAAAACGTCTGTAAACGTTCTACCCTTTTCGGAAAGCCCCTAACTGCTTATCCCTAATTGCACCAGTCCTCCTTATTAATCCTCGTATGCACGCTTCAACGCAGTAGGGGATTAGCTCCATGTGCACTGTGTAAAAAAAATAGGGAAAATGCGCGTAATTAACATAAACATAAAAACTAACGACTCTTAGTCGCCTTACGACGTCTCTTAGAATAGAGCATGCGTGTTTTTAATTTTGAGGTTTTACGTCATTGTTTGGGAGTTCCATTGGAAACATTCGGGTTTAGAGATATATCAGACCAATATGCACAATCAAACAAACATTTGAACATGGAAAATAAGTAAAAATGATTGGTCTTCACACAATTTCCTTTGTGCCCCACGTTTGCTGGAGGAGGTCGGTTAGAAGGTTTTGAAGACCCACATGTGCAAGTTCAAACAAATCCCAAAAAAGATTTATTCACCATTCAGATGCGCGTGCATATAAAGCAAAAAAATAGAGCAGGTATTCATGTCAATCAAAATAAGGAAAGCAAAAATTAACGACCTGGAAAAACTCTATAGCATTGAAAAAGAATGCTTCATCTCTGAAGCCTTCTCAAGAGAGCAAACAGCATTCCTCTTAAAAAACCCTAACTCAATAAGCCTCTTAGCACAAATAAGTGATGAAATTGTGGGTTTCATCATCGCATCAATTTATGAAAAAGACAACGAAAAAGTTGGCCACCTCTTCACGTTAGATGTTGCCACAAAAGCTCGAAGAAAAGGAGTAGGACAAAAACTACTTGAAAACTTAGAGCAAGTTCTTAGAAAGAACGGAGTCAAAGCTTGTCTCTTGGAAGTACGAGTTGACAACATAGCAGCACGTAAGCTCTACCAAAAACTAGGCTACGCTGAAATCAAAATTTTGAAAGACTTTTATCCCGAAAAAGACGGAGCAAGACTAAGGAAAATCCTCCAATAATCTGCTTAAGCTAATACAACTATTCCTTTAGAGACCAAAGAAAAAGATTTCTTCGTACGTCAAACTCCCGTTTAAGAGTCCCACCTTCCACTTCAGCCAACACAAGCTCAGCTGTAGCATCAACCAAACATCCAGGTAAAACATGACCTCCAAAAGCATCACCTTTGCTGTTACTAACCACAATATGCCCGTGAACAACAAGCTCAGCTTTTTCTTTAACAGAAATGTTTCCCATACATGACACTATTTCCAATGGACCATCCTTCTTTATTGGCAGATATTTCCCTTCCTTGTAGTATCCCAAAACCGCTTTCTTCAATGTACCTATAAGAAAAAAGAAGCCTGAATTGACACTATTTTGTTTAGCTGCTAAAGCAATAGTCTCAAGCAAATCTTCATCTTCGAATAATCTAGCAAAAATAGTCCGCTTGACTTGAGATCCAACAGCTTTCACATAAAGCCTCCTTGTGCATTGCTTAGCGCCATAATGTTAAAAATCTTTTGTAACCCCATTCTTTATCAAACATAGTCAGACTCGGATTCAGTATAGTTATTACAATTTCATAATTATTATATCACAAATACACCTTGTCAAAACTGTGATTCACTTGCAAACAAAAATAGAAAACCATAGGTTAAGCGCATTTATCCATGGTCTCCTAAGCGGCTTAGGTTTGATTCTAATTATATGGGGGCTTTCTTCTATAGCCTCACCAGCCTCAAGCAGTACAAACATTTACGTCGGACTCATCTTATTTGGAGTACTTATGTTTGTGGCTGGTGGGTTCCGCGAAGCCTACATATGGGGCAGTTTTTCGGCGCAACCAATCACTCAAAAGAAGACACCCACAAAAAGAACCCAACCAGCGGTATCCTCAAAACCAACTAGTCAACCACATCAAGCAGAAACGCCAGCCCAAACAACACCTCAGGCACAAACTGACCTGAACCGTGAGACAACGGAACAAATAAGAGAGTATCCAGTTGAAATACAAACACGTGAAGCTGTCATTTACGAGCAAGAAAGGCAGACCTAGACCAAAAAGCAGGAACCTACGTTCACAGAGCCTACAGAATTAATTTGTTAGTGTAAAACACAATACTGAAACAGTTAAAAATCTCAAGAAACTAAATCACTCAAAAGAGCAAGAACACTAAGACATAAGACTTATCTAAACTACTTAAATAGCGTGCTATGAGGAAATCATATGGTAAAGCTCAAAGCCAAGATAATTGATCTAGAAGTTAGCAAACGAATGGTTTTACTCCACGAAAAAGACGCTCAAGAAATCGGAATCTTAGCTCATGATTGGGTAAAAATTGTCTATAGAAAACGAAAGGCAACAGCCTTTGTTGATGTTACAAAATCCTATTTAAAACAAGGGGAAATTGGAATCTTTAGAGACATATACGAAGAGTTCAAGGTTAAAGATGGCGCAGAAATCTCTGTATCTTCAGTGAAACCACCGGAGTCGATAAAGTTTATCCACAAAAAAATAGATGGCAAGCCTCTAACTAAAGAAGAATACCATACCATAATACAAGACGTCGTCAACCACAGACTTGGTGAAATACAAATTGTTGCTTTCCTTTTAGCCGAAGAATTTCATGGCTCAACAATGGACGAAATTGAATACCTAACCAGTGCCATGGTTGACACAGGAACAGCAATCGATTTTGACCGCCCATGCTATGATAAACACAGTATAGGAGGTGTGCCAGGAAATAAAGTAACACTACTAATTGTTCCTATAGTAGCAGCAGCTGGACTGTTAATTCCAAAAACCAGCAGCCGCGCAATAACCAGTGCCTCAGGAACCGCTGACACAATGGAGGTACTTGCTGACGTTGAATTTGACATCACTGAGCTAAAGGAAATCGCACTTAAGACCTCTGGAGCAATTGTCTGGGGTGGAAAACTTGGCATCGCACCTGCTGATGACTTGCTAATTCGTGTCGAGCACCCTCTGAACATTGACCCTTTCGGACAAATGTTGGCAAGCATTCTTTCCAAAAAACTTTCAGTTGGAGCAGATCATGTAGTAATTGACATCCCTGTAGGAGCAGGAGCAAAAGTTACTACTGTAGAAGAAGCGCGAAAACTTGCCCAAAGCTTCGTGGAACTAAGTGAACGCTTTAACATACATCTCCAGTGTGGCATTACTTATGGAGGACAACCCGTTGGACATATGGTAGGTCCAGCGTTAGAAGCACGCGAAGCGTTAATGGCACTACAAGGAAGAGGACCTGCAAGTCTGGTTGAAAAATCCACGGCGTTGGCAGGTATACTTCTAGAAATGGGATTTGTAGCTCAACCTGGCCAAGGTAAGGATCTGGCTAAGGAAATTCTTGCTTCTGGAAAAGCTTTGAAAAAAATGCGCGAAATTATTGAAATTCAAGGAGGCAATTCGAAAATTCGCCCCGAAGACGTTAACGTTGGACAACATACCTTGTCGCTTAAAGCACCTTGCGATGGATTTGTAACGAATGTTAGCAACGCCGCAATAACTGCCATCGCAAGAGCTGCAGGGGCTCCTCGAGAAAAAGGGGCAGGAGTAGCGTTACGTTGGAAGAGGGGATACAAAGTTAAGAAAAAAGACATTTTGTTTGAGATTTACGCTGAGCGAACATCAAAACTCAATGACGCTTACAACTTAGCTCTAAAGATGAACCCGGTCACAATAGAAGGAATGCTTCTGTACAAAGTTCCAGAGTTTTAAAGGGAATTCTAAATGTTTGAGTTTGCAATAGTCAGAAGGCTTAGAAAGAGACTGTAGAAAAAACGTCCATTGATTCGGTTAGCCATATATTTCCTACTTTTGTTGGCCTTTTCATAGGTGTTCGGTTCATTATTCTTTTGTTTTAGCGACTTAAAAGTAGTTCTTTAGAAAAGAAGTGGGAATTGTTGTAGTCATCCTTAGATTTTTGCGTTATAACGCTATTCTTTCATCTTGTTAAAACTTGTAACCTTCGAGAAGTGCCACTCAATTGTAGGAAAGTCTAATAGATCTGCTCTCTCGTAGCAAGAGAGTTTTTAACTACTTTCCCCTTTTCAATCAAAAATATGTATTGCTGCAATTGTAGAGAAAAAGGACAATATGTCGTTCGAAGCTAAAAAAATAATAAATAGAACTTAATAATAGAACATTCCTCTATATGACTGGTTGGGGAGGGTTTGTGGTTTTTCTTTTCTCTCTTTCTTCTTTTCTCCCTCAAGAGAGGCAAATCCCTTCCAGCCACGATCTGTATGTGGTGTGAAGCTACATTTTAATATTATATGCACATAGATGTGTAACTTGTTTATAGTTAATGAAATGAGTATTCGGTAAATTTTTAAACAAAAGGATCCCAAAAAATAGACAAGTGAATAAGGGGAGGCTTGTTGATTGAGTTCGGAACTTCCAGCAGACGAACTTGAAGAACTCAAAGTGCGCATCTTCAAGTACCTACAAAAAAATTACCCCGATATTGAGGAGCAGAAGCTTGCATGCATAAGTACATTGGAAGGCCCTGCTACTCTGCCAAAGAGTTGGCAACAAGCGTTTAAAGAAGTCCTAAAAAATTTGCGCACGCGCATACCAATTTGTTACGCATGTAACAGGGAAGTGTTTGATGATCGGGTGCATTTTCGCCTGTTGGAAAAGAATGGGAAATCCAGATTTTTCAATTTTCACAAAAAATGTTTCCAGGGTATGCTTAAACCGGGTTCAGACATTCTAACATAAAACAAAAAAGAAGGAATAGATTTCCTTCAAAACCCACTTTTTAGCTGTTTACCCCAGCCTAAACCACAAAAATACATCAACATTGACGAAAATGCCTATATTTATCAATTAGTGGTTCACTTCTTGTCTACAACTTCATTTTGCATGAGCCTTGATCTGTCTTTAGTCAAGATTAAATAAAAGACAATGTAGTCTTGAACAGTCTTAAGATTTTTGGCGTTTTTCGATATACTCCAAGAAACAAAATAAAAAGGATGGCAAACTAATGACTACTGCCCAAGAAAATCAACACATAGATTACTGGAATAAAAAGCATCTGAAAGAGGAGTAAGCTACGACAAAATATAATGTTATTGCTAAGAGAGGAGAAGTAAGCCGAACCACAGCATCTCAAGGTTTAATATTGCGAATTTGAAAGGCGATACGGTTGAGACAGTGTAAGACTATTTTTCTAACAGCAGATTTCTAGCGTCTTTGATCCATCGTTTGGTTATTTTGGATGAAACTTGCAGTTTTTCTGCCAACTCTTCAGCAGACGCTGCTGACAAGTCTGCCACCGTAGTAATACCCAGTGCTTTCAGTTGCTCGGCTCTTTTTTCACCTATTCCTTTCACACGAGTTAGCTCCATAAGGGACTCAACATTTAGAGAGGACGCTATGGAAAGCAAATTTTTTTTCTGAGGTCGCAGATTGTAACCAAAAATGAAAGCTGTAATTCCGAAAAGAACCAAAACAAAAACAATTGCGCTATAAATCAACATTCCGCCCAGAGCGTCTTCTAAAGATTCCTTAGTGAATAAAGCATAACCAGTTACTATTAGGAGCGTTATGCCAACGATGTATAAGATATTATCAGATCGCAAGTTTTTCCCCAGTCAACATTATGATTCTCTTGAACGCATAAATAACTTTTCCAGCATCTTAAATATAAAAAGGGAAAAGAGGAAGCTATTTTCCTACCACTTTTCGAGTTGCAATTTTGATGTCTTCTGCCTTCACAGTCTTACGCCCTGCATGCATTGCATACTCAATAGCTTCTTTGGCGATTTTTATGCCAATTTCTTCAAGGGCAACTGCCAAGGCATTTGCAGCACTTTCACTCACTCTGTCAGCCTTAGCTTTTTTGATTATTCGGTGCATAGGCGCAATAGACAACTCTAAATCAGTCATTTAACCATCTCCGTAGCCTCTTTTTCTATTTAAGCCAGTATTTAACCCTTATCCTCGCTTCTCAGAAAAATTCTTTGTCTATTGGTTGCGTAACAATACATAAGAGTTAGCAGTGAGCATTGAAAGGTTATGAAATTCGTAGACGCACATTTACACCTTTCAGACCCAGAATACGAAGTGCACATTGACAAAATTATAGAAGATGCCAGAAGGTCAAATGTTGTTGCTTTGGTGTCTAACTCGATGAATCTGCAAACAAGTCTTCAAAGCATTAAGCTAGCCGAGAAATATCCAAAGCTTGTTTATGCTGCTTTGGGAATTCACCCGTGGAATGTCAAAAAGCTTCAGTCAAACGAATTGGAACACACAGTAAAACTGATTCTTAACCATGAACATCGTCAGAAAAGAATAGTTGCAATTGGTGAAATAGGGTTAGACTACAAATACTTGAAAGGAAAGAAAAAGGAACTTCTTAGCATGCAGTATGAAGTGTTTTGTAAGATGTTACAACTAAGCGAAAAACTTTCCTTGCCTGCGATTATCCACTCAAGAGGGACAACATCAGAAATTGTAGATATACTTTCCTCTTACAACATCAAAAAAATATTGTTGCACTGGTTTAGCAATCCAATGAAGTTACTGCCTAAAATCGTAGAACGAGGATATTACATTACCGAAGGCCTTCCAACAGTTTATTCAAGTCACATGCAAGATATTGTGCGTCGAATTCCCCTTACCAATCTGTTAACTGAAACCGACGGACCTGTCCGCTTCTTTAGATCGCCCTTCAAAGGAGAAATGACCACTCCTGTGTTTATACCTCTAGTAGTAGATAAAATAGCTGAGATAAAGGGTAAAAAGAAAGAAGAAGTGGCTGAACAGATTTTCAAAAACTTTGTGACTTTTTTCGAAATAGAACAGACATAACCAAATTGCTTTTATGGAAGCCACAAATATTAAAGAACGCCAAAAAAGGAAAGAATTGCAAGAGTTAAAAACACAAAGGTGAATGAAAAGCTTTGGGTAAAGTGCGACCAGAATACGTGAAAAAAATCGCCCGCGAACTATTAGAGTTATACCCAGACAAGTTCAATACCGACTTTCAAAACAACAAAAAAGCCGTAGAATCTCTAGCTCATATTTCTTCAACTAAGCTTCGAAACAGGATAGCGGGATATATTACCAGATTACTATCAATCGTGCATGAAGAGGAAGCAGAAGAAAGCAATGAAGAAGAGGAAGAGTAGGAGTTGAAAAATAAATGACTACGATAGGTAGTTATAGGAAAGGTTGGGCGCTTCGTTACTTGAGAGAGGCAAAAGCAGAACTTCTAGCGGCTCAGAAAACGCCTTCTATTGCACACAGCTTAATACTTGAAGCCATGAAAAAGGCTCAAGCAGCAATCTATTACAGCTTAGGCGATCCAGCCTTTGTAGAATCCATTGTATATCAAGCATTTTACAACCAGCAACAATCAACAGACGAGCCTGTACTCAAATGTTTAATTGAGATAGAGCGGACAATACAGAACCTTTCTCAGACACCTGATTCAAACATCCCTAAGACAATTGAACAAGTAGGCGATATCGTACAGATTGCATCCGATATCGTTGAGCTTTTCACTGGAGAAAAACCTTAAGACAAGTTTTAGAATTTCTTGATTAAAAAGAGCTCAAAAACTCTATTCAGGAATGATGAAGTTGACGATAAAGATACAAGTGGAGATCGTAGGTGTTTTGCGACAACTATCCGGAAAAAACATTATCTCGCTAGAATTTGATAGCTTTACGGTTGTTAACGATGTGATTTCTGAACTCGCAAACAATTTATCATCTAAGTTTAAACAAGCTTTGATCGACTCTGAACTTAACGATCCTCGACCAAATGTACTTGTTTTATTAAACAAGACAGAGATTGGCGTGCTAGATGGACTTAGAACAAAGGTTGGAAATGGCGATAAGTTGGTTTTGGTTCCGGTCTCTCACGGAGGATAGTAGTATCTTACCCTTTGTGTACTAGTCTCTTCGCTGCGTTATGTCAGATGCTTGTAAGACTTCTTTCATCTTTACTATGTCATTAAAGTCGACGAAATTACCGTTTATTATTTTCAGTTTTTCCTCTATTCTGTTTTTCTTTATCGTTATGACATTGTAGGAGTTGCAGAAAAAACTACGGCGTTTTTCAGAGGACACGCTTCCTGCGTGGACTATTTTCATGTTTTTGATTTGCCATCGCCATGGTCTGTGTCTATGACCGCATAACACGAGGTCTGCTTTAGATTTTGTTAGGCTTCTTAGGATGTCGCGTGCGTCTATTACAGTTATTTGGTCTGCACCTGTGTCTGGAACGGGAATTATGTGATGGTGGATTGCAACTATCTTCACTTTATCTTTGTGTTTTGCGAGGGCTTTTTAGAGCCAGAGGTTTTGTCTGTGGTCGACTTCTCCGTCGTCTCTGTCGGGTCTTGCAGAACTGACTACAATAACGACAATATTTCCTACTTCTGTAATTTGTGAGAAGGAGAAAAAATTTCTGAAGAGCAGGTAGCCAGTGGAGCGATAGTCGTGGTTTCCACTTATATATATAACTTTATCAGCTTTTAACTTCTTTAGATTCTTTGCAACTGTCTGGAATTCTGACAACAAACCATCTTCAGTTAAGTCTCCAGTTACCACAACTACCATCTGGAGATATGGTGTTAATCTCTTTCAAAGCGTCTCGAATGACACTTTTCAGGAACATTGGACCACAATGAGTGTCAGAAATTTGGACGAGCAACATACTGTTTTCACTCTATTGACTATTCTAAAGATTTTCTCTTATAGATATTCATGTTTATAACTTACTGAAGTAGATAGCTTTGCCCATTCATTCTTAGTGATGGGGTCTTCCATGTCTTTCACCATAACGAATAACTCGTATGGCATCGTCTTAAAGGAATCTAGCTTCAACGATGTTCACCGCAACAACTTGACATACAACGACCACGGATCGTTTTTTACAGAATATAACCATAAAAACAAGAACAAAATCAATTCGTATTATAAAAAAGTTAACGAAAACTATGAAAGATTTTAGTTCTTTGTGATAATTTTCGTTAATTCATATTCAAATTTCATAACCTTTTTGTTAAACGATATACTCTACACTTCATAAAATGCAAATTGGTGAAAAAATGAGAATCAAAACTTATACATTCAAGACGACGTTGATCATGGTCTATATTCTAGCGATCTCAATACTACTGCCCCTTGTAAACTGCGCTGACAACGCATATTTTACAAGCATCAAAGTCACAGATAAAAACGGGGCTATCGAACTATTAAATGGTGGAATAGCAACAGTCTACGAAGGTCAAAAAACATGGCTTAATCTAACATTTTACAACAAGTACGTTGTAGCAGAACCTATTGCCCGTTTCTACACAAAAATATACAAGGACAGTGTCTTAGTACATACTTCAAATGAGCAATTTGTCCCAGAAGGCCGGTCAAGAACTGATAAATGGTCTTTAATTTCAGACGATTACGGTACGCAGAGTTGGACAGTCGAGCTTTGGTGGGATGATTCATTTCTCAATCCACATGGACAACTACACCTTGTGGACGTTAAGAACTTCCAAATAAAGGTTGTAAAAATTTTTGTAACCGATTGGTTACAAGAAAGCTGTGTGGTAAAGAAAGAAAGTTCAACCCCGTCTACTTTGACTGTAGCCTTCCGAAATGGCGGAAACGATTATATGTACAATACCCAAATTATCGTCACCGAGTCTATGGGATTGAATATAACTCCGGTAATGTACGGTTATTGGGACATACCGAGTGGATCGGAAAAACTTGTTAGTTTCTATTTAGCTGCTTCTTCAAGCCTTGAAACCGGTTCTTACGATATTCCATTCATTATCATATACCAAGACTTCGCGCAAAATGTCTTTGGTGACGAAGTAAGTGCGACAGTAGAAGTTGTTAAACAAGTAACTGAAATGTCATTAAATCTTAATCCTTCCAACGCTAAGATGGATAGTACTATAACTTTGACGGCGACGCTGATCGATGAAGAACAGAATCCCATATTAGGGCAAACGGTTGACTTTTCTGTTGGAGGCGATTCTATAGGTCAAACTACAACTGATCCTTCTGGGAATGCTGTGATAAATTATGTAGCGTATCTAGATGCAGGAATTCATCAAGTCACAGTCTTTTATAGTGGAAATGCCGCATACGAGCCTTGTAGTGCAATAGAAAACTTGACAGTAACTCAGCTTGGAACAACAATAGAAACCGAAGCTGCTTCTTCAGTAACTGTGAATAACCCTGCAACGATAAATGCCATTCTCACAGATGAAAACGACAATTCTATAGCAAACGAAAATGTTGTGTTCTACTTGTATGAGAGCGGTTCATGGAACAGCATCGGCTCGACAGAAACCAACTTATATGGTGTAGCTTCGATTGAACACACATTCACAGCTATTGGCAACTATCAACTCAAAGCGTCTTACAGTGGAAGTACGAACTACATCGAGTCAAATAGTGACGTCGCCACCGTTCAAGTGAACTCTGCAACTACAACCGCTGGAATGGATTACACCCCATATCTGATTGGTGTTGGTGGAATAGCAGCTGCCTTTGTCGTTGTCTTCGCAGTTCTGTGGAAGAAAAAACTCATAAGCTTCTAAGAAGCTCTCTTTCCTTTTTTATTCTTAACAGTATGCTCCAGCATACAAGTCGTAAATTTTTCCGCATCTTTTCCACCGCTATCGGTGAATTCAACAAGCGTTATAAAAGGCTCATGCCAAGACATTTTAATGAAAAATCTTTGACTACACCTTATTTGTAATCATGACAAAGCTTTAAACATCCTCCAAATACTGCCGCCAATCACTTCGGAACATGGCAAGTTATTGAACAGAATCGACATTAAAGGCGTCAAGTTGTTCCATGTGGTAGTAGATGTAGTCAATAGTTAGAATCGGGCGAAAGTATGTGGGTGTTGCTTATTCTTACGTTTTTAAGGTATTTTTTCGCGATGTTGTAGCATTTGTGGGCGTGTTCTCTGCTTGTGGTTGGCAAATCGTTTAGCACGTAAGCTGAAAAGAAAGCTAAGAGGGTGTAAGGGATTTGAGGGCTTATTTCTGCGATGAATTTTGCGACATTTCTAACTTCTTGAGCGTCCACATAACCTGGTATTAGAAGTGTGCTAACGGTTAGAAGGGGGAGTTTTGGTCTTTGATTGTAGTATTTTTCGCCTATTTTTCTGAAGTTTTCTAGAGCTGCTTTGTTTGATGTTCCACATAACACTTTGTTAAGGTTTTCGTCCCATGTTTTTATGTCAAATTTTATGTTTCCACCACTTTTCAGTGAAAGTTCTGCGGCTTGTTCTGCGTAGTTGGGATTTGGCCATTTGTTTCCCAACAGATGCGTAGAATTCGGTTTTTGTCTGAGGCTTCTGTTAATGCTGCTTTGCTTGTTTTTAGGGCATGGGGCATTTGGGTGGAAGGGTCGCCGCCAAAGAAGCAGATGCATGAGGTTTTTTCACTAATTTTTGAAGCCAGCTGTTCAGCTGAAATTGTAGGTTTGTGTTTTTGGGCTAGGTTGCGGTAGTGCCAGTTTTGGCAAAAGAGACAATCTGTGCTACAACTGCCATAGAAAATGGCTAAATTTGAGTAGTTCGTTTCTGCTTTGGGTTTGTAGGCGTATTTTGGATGACCTGTACCGGTGCATCCTGGACAGAACCACCATGCGACGCAGTTTGTCGGTAGTGGATCGAAGTACCATTGCAATACGCCTTCTTCAGGTGTTCCACCGTAGCGTTTCAGCATGCCTTCTTGGTTTTCTACAAGCCCACAGTATCCCCTTTGGCCTTCGGCCATTTTGCATTGGTTTGTGCATTGACCGCATTGAAGACCGTTAGGTGTTTGTGGCGGTTTTGTAGATAAGTTGAAAACTTGTCTGGTTTTTGCGTGGAGTTGGTTGCTGAGTTTTAGAGCTTTTTGTGGGTTTGAACGGATGCAGTTTAGGCAAATGCCTAGTTTGCCTGATATTAAAGATGAGCGTGTGTTGCACATTTGGCATTTGTCCAATTGATTGGTTTCTCCTTTTGGATTTTTGAGATGTTTGTTTCTTATAGTAGTGTTGGAGATTGTGAAGACTGTATGTCACTTGTAGAGTAGACTCTCTACTACAGGCTCCTAATAGGCGTCAAATATGAGTTGGTGATATTTTATTGGAACTAGAAATGTTTAAGGATTATACTGGGAAAACTTATGGAGTTTATTAAGAGCTATCAAAATGTTAGAGTTGATAGATATTTTTGTTTTTTGTGTGTTTTATATATTGGCAAGACATAAACTTTATAAAGTATTGCGACAGACGACAGATTGGAGTGGTGTTAAAGAAGATGGGCAGTACTTCCGAACGAGAATTTAGTGAGAAATTGCGCAAGGTACAAGAAAAAGTGGATAATCGAGTAAAAGATGTTCGAAAAGACTTTGACAAAATTGAAAAAATCAAAGTAGATGCGCTGAAAAAAGCTGAAGACATGAGGCGATCTGCAGAAAAAGACGTAAATGATATAGAAAAGAATATCGCAAAGTCGAAGGATTTAGCGCCAGAATCCAAGCAAAGATTGCAGTCACAAATAGCTATAGTGAGAAACGAAATAGAAGACAAATACGCTGCATCAAGAAGACAAATTGCTGAAAGCATCGTACCTGTTGCGGTATAAGGCTACTAGATCTATTCTTTTTTATGAAATCTTGTTTAACTTTGTTTCGAAGAAAGAATTAGTTGTGCAAACGATTTGGAGATCTACTGTTTTATTAAGTAGTTTATCCAAGCGTCGGGGTTTTGGTATTTCACTTGCAAATGGTTTTTCCAGAATGCCTTTGCAAGAGTGATGAAGTCTCTAGACGACAGTTTGTTGCTCATGTCTTGACACTGAATAAACAATACGAAAGGTTAGGATTTAAGTAAAATTGCTCCTTTCACCATATTGCAAAAACTGAAATATGTACGAATACTGTGCCTCTTTACATAAGCGTTTTATCATCAATTTCGAGCTCACTCTTTTTATGGTTTCTGAGTTCAATTTTTAACCGAAATGTCTTACCTAACTAACCCAAAAAATGTGCTTTGCACACATACATTAAAGCTTAAGAACACAAACGCATTAAGAGTTTCTGCAGGTGCATTTGATGCCTAAATGTCCAAACTGCGAGAAGGAAACTAAGATGTCTTTTTATTGTGAAAATTGTGGGACACTTATTAGGGAAGAATGCCCAAGTTGCGGAAAATTAGTGGACGTTAGTATGAAAACTTGTCCAAAATGTGGAAAACCCAATCGGTTATATCACTCTTGATGTGCACACATGGATTTTTCTAGAAAAATGTTCCACAAAGCCTTTATGTATAACCTAATAACTTTTTACAACACCACCTCCCCAACCAAAAGGATGTCAGATGTATTGCGCCAATGAAGACAAACTCTTTTGTAAATTTAATGCGGACCATCTTTACAGCACAGTAAAGACGAAAAGACTTTAAAAACAACTTTGAGTATGTTGCTGGCTTTGAAGAATACAGATTTTTAGGAAAACTAGAAAAAAATATTGTAATTGGAGAAAACTTGGAGGTAACCTCTTCAACACAAGATAAATGGAGATGTGCCCTGTAAACTCCTATTTTTTTACATGGGTAAACGCACGCGTTGATAGCAGGTTTGATGTTTCTCTGACAATCTAATGGGTTTATGCTCGTAATTTGTCTATTCAATCGGGAAAAAATTATAAGGATAATCGTAGGAGTAGTGTGACATTTAGGAGGTAAGATAAGATGGATTGGGTGGCGTTGACTATAAACGTGGTTCTCAATGTTGTAATTCTTTCGCCAGTTCTTTGGTTGAGTGGAAGATGGCTTGCAGGAAGTGATAAAGCCAAGTTTGCTGATGCTATTTGGATCGCTCTTTTAGGCACAATTATAATAGCAATTTTCGGAGCTTTTCTACCTACCCTCGGAATCGTAGGCGTGGCTATTACGTTGATTATTTGGCTCGCGTTGATTAGACACTTTTTTGACTGTGGCTGGCTGAAAGCATTTGCCATTAGCATAGTTGCAGTGATCATCCTAGTAATAGTGATTGTGGCGCTGGCGCTTGCTGGATTAGCTGTTGGAATTCTCTGGTTCTAACTCAATCTCTCCTTTTACAAGCCCGCAAGGTCAATAATAGTGTTAACTTTAAATTCGTGACCAATTTTGAGGGATAAGGCTCTTTAGAAAAACGCAAGTAACAGGCTTTTAGTAATTGCGGGATTCTTGTAGTTATTCCTTTAATAGGAGAAAATGCGTATTCGTAAGTTTTAAATAAAGAGAACACAGAGTATAGGGTATGCAAGCCTTTGAAAAATACATGGAAACGCATCCAGAGGTTAAACAGTGGCTTCAAAACAGGCCCACTGGAACACAGAAGAAATATGCTCTAACGGTTATGCGGTTCTGCAAAGCAGTAGGCTTAGAGCCGAGGCAGTGGAGGTCCTTAGACAAGTTTGAGGCAAGGGATTTGGCATGGAAATTCTTAGAGCCAAAAATCAAGGATCATTCAGGTGTTGCCAGAGCGGAGATGGCAGCGTTGAAAAGTTTTTACAGAAACAGGCGAGGCGAACAGTTGCCTTTTGATAGTGGCAGAGGCGGAAAACACTATTTCAAGGCTAAGAGAAAGAAAGCTGCAATCGAGCACATTCCCAGCAAAGAAGAGATGTATCAGATTATTGACATGGCTTCTAACTTGCGAGACAAGGCTATCTTGAATTTGCTGTTTCAAGCCGGTGTCAGAGTAAATGTTATTGAGCATTTAACCTATGGCGACGTACAAGACAGCTTAGACAAAGGCACTATCCCCTTGAAGGTGACAAGCAATTTAGACCATAAATTGCGAGGCAGAGACATACCTTTCTACTATACTTTCTTGAATGGAGAAGCAGCTCAAACATTGAAACGCTACTGTGAAGTTAGACATAAACGAAATAAAAAAACTACTCCACTATTCCCTACGAAGAGAGGCAAATCTATTCATCAGCATTGGGTTTGGGTTATCGTTAAGAACTGTGTACGCAAAGCAGGTTTCGACACCAAAGCCATAACCACCCATACCATTAGAAAAAGTTTCAGAAAAATAGTGAGACAAGCAAACATAGATGATGATGATAAGGAACAGCTTATGGGCCACGTTATTCAAGGCAGCAGAGAAGCCTACTTCGACAAAAAAGACATAGAACTCATCAAGAAAGCCTATCAGAAGTGCAACTTTCAAAGAGAAGTTCCAGAAAGCGAAGTAACTAAACTACGCAAGCAACTGGAAAACTCAGAAACAAAGAGGCTTCTGCAAGAAACAAGGCTAAGTCAGCTAGAAAGCCAAGTTAAAAACCTTATAACCCAAATAAAAGAAATGACAGAAACAACATAACATAACTGACACCAAATGGCGCACTCTAGTATTCACGAATAACTAGAGACATAAGCAGTTTAGGAGTTAAGCGATAGAATCTAGGACAAGTTCGGGGCTCTACAGGTGAAACCAAACCTTTTCTTTTTAGGCGTGAAATGATCTTCTTGAAGTGATTAGGGCTTATTTCTAGGAAGTCTCGGAAGCAGAAAGAATGTTGCATTTGCAGAGCTTTCAGAATTATGTAAGACTCAAAAGCCCCTCTATAAGTAGTGCCTGAGATGTCACGTTTTGACATACTCAAAAGACCGGGATCAGGGACACGTCTAGGTCGGGACACTTTACTAATGAACGTGTTTTGTTGTTGAAGGTTGATGACAGTTGTTCCAGCTTTCTTTATTGGTTGGATTTTGTCGAAGGCTGCTATATCGCTTTGAGCGTGGGAAACTATTAAGTGGCAAATATCTAAGCCATTATCCTCACAAAAATATTTTAAACGTAAAAGAGCTTGATGTTGTTCTTTACTTCTAGCTCTGGGATTTATCCTTCCACCTTTGTGTGCATTATCCCATTCTCTTACACGTTTAGGATTACCTAAAACCTCAATGGGATATACCACACTAAAACACTAGCTACGAATCTGTTTATTCAATTCCTTAATTTCAGCTTTAATAGCCTCAAGCTGCACAAGAATGTGAAGAAGTTGCTTGCGGTCAACCAAGACTTTGCTGTTGCTGCTCATCGTTTGGACTTCCCCTTAAAAATCGGCTCAATCGTTAAAACTCTATTTACTTCAATAGCGACCGAG
>Ga0209635_10000077_pt1 | contig 55205 bp, 44 predicted proteins | sample DeeMarSWOR230_32_FD_187463 | JGI IMG/M metagenome (GOLD analysis project Ga0209635, IMG submission 187463) | Marine sediment microbial communities from White Oak River estuary, North Carolina - WOR-2-30_32 (SPAdes) (version 2) | ecosystem: Environmental > Aquatic > Marine > Intertidal zone >...
AATATCCTTATCGCCACTGCCGCTGCCACCATAATCTGTGAGGTCTTCCCAGGCTACATGCACTGTACCATCACCACCAACCTTCAACGAAGGATGATCACTAACGTCTGTACTTTCAGTACTGACTATCTCAGTTGTACTCCAAGCACCACCTGCAGGCTTGTACTTATAAAAAATATCATAATCACTACCACTGCCACCATAATTTGTCCCGTCATCCCAAGCAACATGTACAGTACCCTCACCATCCACCATTAGCGATACTTGCTCGCTAAAACCTGTGCTTTCAGTACTGACCACCTCAGTTGTACTCCATGAGCCACCGTTGGGTTTGTACTTGTAAAAAATATCCGTATCATAACCACTGCCACCATAATTTGTCCAATCTTCCCAAGCAACATGTACAGTACAGTCATTGCCTACCCACAAGCAAGGCCACCAACCATAGTTTGTGCTTTCAGTGCTGACCACCTCAGTTGTACTCCAAGCACCACCACTGGGTTTATATTTGTAAAAAATGTCATAAAGATAATCGTTGTCACCACCATAATTTGAATCATCCATCCAAGCAACGTGCACAGTACCATCAATATCTACCATTAAGCAAGGCTGCTCACTAGAACTAGTGCTTTCCATGCTAACCACCTCAGTTGTGCTCCAAGAGCCATCTGCTGGCTTGTACTTATAAAAAATATTAGAGGTACCGCTGCTGCCACCATAATTTGAGTGGTCATGCCATGCAACATGCACTGTACCGTCATCGTCTACCCACAACGAAGAAACATAACTATTGTCTGTACTTTCAGTACTGACCACCTCAGTTGTATTCCAAGCACCATCAGTTGAAACTTGTTTTTCAATTGAAAGACTTACAGCTATAGGCATAATGCCCACACTAACAAACAAAACTACAACTACACAAACTAATTCCTTACTAAACATTTCATTTCTCAAACTATTTTTCCTCCCTTTTATTACAAATAAAAATAGGACTCTTTAATATATAAATCTTTGTAACAAAATTACTAATTTGTTTTTTCTAAATATAAATATCTTCCAGATTCACATATTGACTAAGTGATGAAAAAAAGACCTCTAACCATTAAATCAGTTTAACAAGATGTATCTATCATGATTCCTTGAAGTAATGATTTTATGAACAGCAAATATTCAATTTTATCTTTTATAATTACCCCTACATTTTAAAAAAAATAGAAAAATTTATTAATTTGTAGGGGTAATATGCTGATATGGTTTTACTAAAGAAAAAGAAAATTAAAGGAAATACCTATTATTATCTCGAGCATAGTTACAGAAAGAACAAAAAAATAGAAAAAAAAGAAAAATACCTTGGTAAAATAATACCAAAAAACATCGATCAACTAAAAGAAAATTTTCTATTAGAATTCTACAAAGAAACATATTTTACTCAATTTGACAAAATAAAAAAACAATTTACGGAAGAAATGAATAAGATGCCGACATCAATCGAAAAAAAAGAAATAGAAAAATTTTCAATAAAATTTACTTATAACACTAATCGTATAGAAGGATCAACTCTGACATTGAGAGAAACTGCTTTACTTCTTGAAAAGGGCATAACACCGACAAGAAGACCAATAGAAGATGTAAAAGAAACCGAGGCACATAAAAAATTATTTTATGAAATGTTATATTACAAAAAAGAAATATCCTTAGCAACCCTACTGTCTTGGCATAAAAAGCTTTTTGAAGATACGAAAGGAGACATGGCTGGAAAAATAAGAGATTACGACGTAGAAATATCTGGAAGTAGATACAACCCACCTTATGCAATAGAATTACAATCCTTATTAGTAGAATTTTTTGATTGGTACAAAAAAAACAGGAAAAAAATCCATCCGATCTTTCTAGCCTCACTAGTCCATCTTAAATTTGAATCGATCCACCCGTTTGGAGATGGAAACGGAAGAATAGGTAGACTTTTTATGAATTATATTCTCAATAAAAATGACTATCCAATGCTTGTTATAGATTACACTCAAAGAAATAGTTACTATAACGCCCTTGAACACAGTCAAACAAAAAAAGATGAAAGCATTTTTACAATATGGTTTTTCAAAAGATATATCAAAGAATATAAAAAATATCTAAAATGAGTTAACCCTACATTTTAAAAAAAATATAAAAATTTTAAAATTTGTAGGGGTAAATACCGGTTGCCCCATTTTTAATCCAATTATAATTTTTGATTGTAATATGTTTAATTATAATCACATTTTTACTAAACAGGAGAGACCTGGCCTGATTCCATAATTACATCTTTTTTATATAACTCATTTTGTGAAAAAGTTTTTTTATTAATCATGAGAGAGACGCTTTTTTAAGAGTTTTAGTTCTAGTGTTTACCTTTGAAAGAACGGTATTATATTTTTCGATAGAATCTTGGGATTCAATATCTGCCAGTTTTTTTGCTATCTCGAAATCAAATTTCAGAATAACCTGAACTATTTTATTTTCGATATTTAATTTGTACAAAGGGGAGCCGCCTTGTTCTCTTGTTTGAATTAAAAGTGCTTTTTTTAGAAGTATATCTTTTATCTTATAAACAGTCGGCCTGCTTACGTGAGAGTTTTTTGCTATTTCTGATATTGAATAATCAAAGTCAGGGTGATCTGCGAGAAAATCAAGTATTTTTGTCTGAGGACTATCCCCAAATATGTCTTTGAACATTCAATTCACAATATCAATATATGTCATTCAAAGTATATAAATTTTTTTTACAATTATGTAAAATTTATTTACAATTTCAAATACTACATTTAAATAATTATATTTTCATATATAATCGCTGAAAAATGGGGAATTTCACAGATAATGAACTCAGCATCATATACAAATTATGGAGAAATAGATGTTTCGGAAAGGGACACATGCTTATCGACAATCTTATAGATGGTTTTCCAACGAATATTCAAGATAAAATAGCAGATTCATTAAAAGAATTAATACGAAAAGGTTTTTTAGTTAGAAAATCCTCAAAGCATGGCCAAGCAGTTTTTATCAATCTCAACATGAAAAGACAAATTGAATTAGAATTGAAAAAGAAATACCCATTCTTATAAAATAGGCATTGGTTCTGATTTTTAATTGAATTACTTTTAATACTAATCATATTTTTGCTCAACTAGAGAGATCTATCCTGATCCCTTGATCAAGTTATATAAAAAATGTTGAATCAAGCAGTATTAATTATCTATAGTTTATTTCATATTTTGCATAACATCTCTGTTTTGAGCATCAGATATAGACCGTCTGATAATGCAATTTTGAACATTCGATATTATAGACGATACCCACACACTATTTCCTGGACCTGAATTTAAATTCAGAGGTTCAGACCAATCACTTTCAGCACCCCATATATCTTTTGCTTTTACCCTAACCGAAGTAGGAAACGATAAATAATGCCAACGGTGATAGATACTTGATTTTTCACCAGAAGGCTGATTAAAAACCCAGTCATAAACCATCTCAAACATCTTAAGATCGCCAATGAAATCCCATATGTAGTTTATATTGTCCCCATCAGGATCAACAGATGATGTAGTATATTTATAATTAATTAACTTTAAACAATGAGTAGAACCTGAGGGTTTCTCAGGAGTAGTAGGAGGTCGGTTATCTGGTTTATTAACAAGCTTAATTGTTGGATCACCAAATAGATTCAAACCAAAATATAAGTATCGAATACATGGCCAATCTAGGGCCCAAAGGTTATCTTCCTTTGAATCTTGATTTGCCCTACCAATTTCTGTTAAACTCTCGTTAAAAACCGCATCCCAAAACTGTCTGTGGAAACGTTGTGACATACCATCGGTAGATATTGGTATGGTAATTCCGTACCTTGCATTAAAAACTCCGGCAAACGCACCATGCTCAGTCTTAACCGTCATATATTCAGCAATACAATCATAAGGAAGAAGATTACCTAGGAAATCTACGTTATCAAACGCACCTGAAAAACATGCCTGGCTATAGACAAAAAAATACTTGTCATTTGTCATATTAATAACATCATGACACTCCCCAAATATTTCACCGCCAATCATAACCACTGGTTCATCAAGCCTCAAACCATGATAGGTGTTTCCGTGACCATTATGGTTTACTATGTGAACCCCTTCATTGATTTTGTTAATCAGTTCTGCTTTTGTCCAATCATAAAAAAATGAATCATATAATTTATCAATCGAATAAACACTGGAAGGAATACCAACGGATGTAAAACCAACTATTCTAGTTAACAAATTTAGAAAGTTAAATTTATTTTGATAACCATCAATCAGCTCGTCCATTGAGTGGCCACCATATCTTGACTTCCAACTGGAAATAGGATTTTCCAAGTCCTCACCCAAAAAAAGTGTCTTTTTCAGATACGGATCGCTATCTGGAACAGAGAGATAAGAAATTGTTTTGTTGACAAAATTTCCTACCTCAGACATGTTGTCAACACAAGCTCGTCCCAAGTAAACCTCTGCCATGAGATCAACATCACTACCACCCTCGCCGTCGGTTATTTCACCCCATAAATCATCACCATCGTAGTTAAACGTCCCGTCGAGACAACCATAGTAGAAATCACTGGGCATATGTTCTTCAATATCTTGTTTTGGGTGGTAATTGTAAGGACTTGTGGAAACATACAGATCCTTTGCAGGTATTGCATCATCATCAGCACCAATCAAAAGATAATCAATACCCATATTGGTATATGCATCCCTAACAAAATCACGAATATCCTCGGAACTGTTACTCCCCACATCAGATATAGTTTTTATTATGGTGCTAACACCATTGTTATTATGAAAATCTGCTAGTGGCTCAAAACCAGGTTTGAACTCATCGGTTGTTACAATAAGTAGATCAAAAGTCTCATGATTTAGAGGTAAAGGTTGTACATCATAACTACCAAAAACCTCGGGATTATCCACCTTGTTTCTTACAACACTTAAATCTTTTTCAAAACCTCGATATAAATTGTTGATGGAGTTATCCTCAACAGTATCAAAAGATACTTTTAAATTAGGATAAAAAAATAATTCGCCTGTTGCTGGAATATATTGTAAAGGATGCAAAGTCAAAACCAGGATCTGATAACCACGACACCAATAAGTTCCGATTTCAGTATATAATCTACCTGGAAACATTTCTTTTGAACTATAAATGTTCTCATCAAAAAAAGGCGAATAATTCTCCTGCACCTCAAAAAGAATTACGGGTTCTTCAACAGGTTGAACCAGTATCCCTGATCCCAAACATATCCGTTCACTATGTGTTACAACGATGTCGCTCACCTTCTTCCCTTGAGGAACCAACAGATATGCACCATAAGCAGGCAAATTTGGTTCACCAGGATTTCCGATGGAAGAAGCACCTTTAATACTAACTTCAGCAGACTGTAAATTTTCTAATTCTACATACTTAACAGATGGTATGTCAAAGGAATAATTCTTAGTAATTTGACGACCAGTAACCTCTTCATTCAGAACTCCAAAAAAAGAAATCGATGTAAGAAAAAGTGATAACAAAATACCGATTGAGACAAGAGTTCTATTCAAATATTTCCTCCCAAAGATATAATTTATAAGATTTATTTATTTATAAAGCTTTACTTGTTGTTATATAATATTTTGCCCCAAATATAGTAGTTAACCATATTTTTGCTCAACAAGAGAGACCTATCCTGATCCCTTAATCTGCATTTAAAAAAAACATCACACATTCATTATATTCAAAGGTTTAATTTTTTCAAGTGGTTCCTGTAAAATTCCAAGAGAAACGATCCTTCCACCTATTTTTGCAAGAACAAGATTATCTCTTGTAACTCTAAATCTACAACTACGATAATTAAATAATCTCTCCAAAGAAAATGTTATAGGATTGCTCTTAAAATATTGTTTTCCATCAGGGTTTTTTTGATAAATTCTACCTTCTAAATCAAGAAAATACTCATCAGAAACATAGTATTGCTCCACCCAGGGGTTACTTGGTCTTAACGCTCTACGAGAAAACTCACCCACAATTTCATGATTATACATGTATCTAAACTGCAACAACTTCTCATCAGTTGTTTTTCTTGCAAGAAGAATATGGATTTCTGCATCATCCGGAAGACGAACTGCACGACCAATACTTTGGATATGATAAGCCTCTGTAATTGCAGTTGAAACAATAATAAGACATTGGATATTTCTCTTATCATACCCCTCAGACAGCATTCCAACAGATAGCAGCGCAGGAATTTTATCATGATGAAAATCATAAAGGGCTTTTTCATCAGGTTGTTCACTATGATAAACAGGATAACCTGTAAGCCTTGATATTTTATCTGCCTGTTTAATGCGCTTGCAAATAACTAAAGTTGGTTTGTCCTTATTTTTCATAAGTAAATCCACGGTTTTAGGCACCCGGGAATCAGCTAAATAAACAAGACTTCTGCGTTTAAAAATCAATGAATCAAGATTCTTACGTAGTTTACCTTTATTTTCATTACCCGGTCTTCTCAACCTTCCTAAACATCTTCCAATAGCCTGAGAGTATTCTTCATATTTTGATTGTTCAACAAAAGACAGATCAATTGCATGAAAATAAACCTTGAAATTACTAATCTTTGCTTCTTCTAAAGAAACATCAATGATAACGTCCCCACAAAACTCAAGGCATTCTTTATTAGGAGTAGCAGATAAACCTAATATATGATTATAAGAAATATTTTTATACAATATGCGAAAAACAGGACTGGTACTTCTGTGACACTCATCAACAATTAAAAAATCACATTTTAAACCTGATGATTTCTGCTTTGAAAGCATATGAAAAGTTTCAACAACTGAATTAAAAACTTTATGTTTATTTAATTCGTCAATCCACTGATGCTTCAGTTTCCTGGTCGGAACAGCTACAATGACATCCTTATATTTATTATACTTTATCAAGAGAATTGCTGCATAGGTTTTACCTGTACCTGGAAATGCCTTAACAACACCTTTATCCTTGAATATTTTTAATAAATGATTTTGCCATTCATGAGGAGTATAAGTCATGTTTATCAACTATTGAAAATTTTTAAACGATATGAGTTAAAAGTATATTAAAATACATTATTATTAAAAATCTATAAGGTTATTTATTAACAAATAAAACCTATTAGGTGTGACATTGGAATCAGAGTAAGATTTAATTAATAAATTATAAAATAATTTTTAACCTTTAATCATTGAACATATTAATTGGAAAAAATAAATCAAATATTCCTTAAAATTCATTAAAATGACAAAAGTTTTAAATACTAGTTAATACTAAATAATTATTAATTAGTAATTATTGGTGATTATAATGTCAATTTCTATTCAACAACGAAAATTAGAACATTCTCCAACTTTAAATACTGTGCTGATGGTTGAAGATACATTGCGTAATATGAATGAAAGCATTATCACTATTGCACAACTTAAAAAAATTTTACCACGTCAAGTCAACCATAATACTCTAATGATTATTCTACAATATTTAGAATATAGTAATAAAATTGCAGTAACATTAAGAGGAATAACTTGGATACATAATGTTAATCTTAATTTAAGGAAAGCAATATCCAAAGGCCTTGAATTATGAAAAAAGTTCGTGTAATTCTATCTCCCGAAGCAGAAGAAGTGTTTAATTTTCTTAATAAAGAAGCAGTAAAATCTAAAACAGAAGAAAGAATTCTAAAAGGAATTAAGAAAAAAGTTGAATTAATTAAAAATAATCCTCATTATGGTGAGCCTATTTCGAAAAAGAAAATTCCTAATGAATATGTTCAAAAATATGGTGTATCAAACCTCTTTTGGGTTGAGCTCCCACATTTTTGGAGAATGATTTATACATTAACTAACGGAGGAACAATAATAGAAATCATTGCATTTGTTCTTGATATAATGGATCATCCAACTTATAATAAAAAGTTTGGATATAAAAAGAAATAATCATTGTTTTTTAATAATTAACTTTTATCTCTCATTTTTGTTAATGTTAATTAGAAAGCCAAATTCTAATCACCTTACACATCAACAACCTTGATAAAATTAAAGTTGAGATTAATAAAAGCATGATAAAACTGTAAAATATGATATTGTAAGATAAAATATTTAAATGAATTGTGATTAATAAAAATGTTTATTATGAAAAAAATGTTATTTGCTGTTTTTATAGGTACAATTCTTTTTTTAACTATTTTTACTGGTTGTTTATCAAGACCTGATTATATAGTCCACGACAGCCGAAGACGTTTTTTCAATGTTCATCTACCATACAAAATAGATCTGCCATCTTCATATGATCCTGCAGAGTCTTATCCTTTGGTATTTGTATTTCATGGTGGAGGTGGTAATGCAAAAAACATTGAGGATACAACAAATTTTACAAAAAAAGCTGATGAAGAAAAATTCATCGTTGTATACCCTTATGGAACAGGTAAATTAAATAAATTATTACTTACCTGGAATTGTGGTTTCTGCTGTGGTTATGCACTTGAAAACAATATCGATGATGTTGGTTTTATAGAAGCACTTTATGAGCATCTTAAAAATAAGTATTCAATAAATCCAAACATGGTCTATGCAACAGGGATTTCCAATGGTGGTATTATGTCATATTTGGTTGGTGCGGAACTATCTGATATCTTTGCAGCAATAGCACCTGTTGCTGCCCAAATTGGTGGACAAGCAACAATAGATGATGAATTATGGCAGATACCAGCGCCTGATTATCCTGTGTCAGTAATTGCTTTCAATGGTATGAATGATACACGCGTTCCTTATGATGGTGGAAGACCACTTGAAGGAAGCGCACATGTGTACAGTTGGATGAGTACAAATGAATCGATTTCTTTTTGGGTAGAACTTAACCAATGCAACACAACACCACAGCAAAATATCAGTGAATCAGGAAACATAATAATTGATACATATACTCAAGGATTAAATAATACAGAAGTAAAACTAGTAACAATAGTTGATGGAACCCATTCATGGCCAGGTGGAGAAAAAGGCTGGGCAGGTGGTCCTGAACCAACTAAAGAAATCAATGCAACAGATATGATATGGGATTTTTTCAAAGAACATCCTAAACAATAAAAAACCTGCAAGTAATAATCTCTAAATCTTATAAATAATAATTGTAAGAATGTATTTGATATGACTAGTGGATTAAGATATGAAGGTCCGATCTACAGGCCACCAAGTGAAGCAAATAGTCTACTTGTTCAAGCAACAATAGGCTGCCCATGGAACAAATGCACGTTTTGTATGGTTTATAAAAATGGACCGAAATTCAAAATAAGACCTGTTAAAGAAATCAAAGAAGACCTACTCTGGGCAAAAAACAATTACGGATTATCAATTGAAACAGTATTTTTTCCATCTGGAAATACTATTATTATGAAAACAGAGGATTTTGTTGAAATTTTAAAATATACAAAAAAACTTTTTCCAAATCTTAAAAGGATAACAATCTATGGTTCAGCTCAATACATAGCTAGAAAAGGATTAGATGATCTTAAAAAAATAGCAAATGCAGGTTTATCAAGGATACATGTAGGTCTTGAATCAGGAGATGATGAAGTTTTAAAAAATGTAAAAAAAGGTTCAACAAAAAATATTCAAATAAAAGCAGGCATACTAGTAAAACAAGCAGGAATAGAACTTAGTGAATATGTAGTGCTTGGTCTTGGTGGGAAAAAAAGAACAAAACAACACATCAAAGAAACAGTTGATGTATTAAATCAAATAAATCCAGACTTTATAAGAATACGAACTTTTTTACCAAAAATAAACACACCCATACTAGAGGAAATAAAATCTGGGGATTTCCAAATACTCTCACCCCATGAAGCATTGCAAGAAACTTATTATCTAATAAAAGGATTAAAAGTAACTAGTAGGATTTATAGTGATCATTACACAAACTACATCCAAGTAAACGGTAAACTACCTGAAGACAAAGACGATATGATCAAAACAATTAAAAATGCATTAAAGCGCAATCAAAAAAGTTTCAGAGAAGTCTACATTGGAACTGAATAGTATTCAAACTGCAATTTTAATCCTAATCATTTATCTCTTTCATTTATAAAATATCTCAAAAGACCTTTAGATAAAACACCTCTGCCTGCCATTGCATAATGAGCAGGACATAAAACAACTAGGTTGTTATAAGAATTTTTTCCACCTTCGGCCCTTGGAATAATATAAAATAACTGAAGATTATCTTGGACATTGCAATCAAGATGCTCACATTTACCCCTGGCAAGTTCATAAATAATACCCTTTTTCTCGTATTCAGTTAAAGGCGGAGGTACTTTTTTTCCTTTAACAAAAGATTTACCAGCTGTTTTAATAAAATCCCTGAAAAATCCTACAAGCACTAAAAGCAGGACTTGATTTGTCTTCTTATAAAAAACATAACTACCAATTGTTAAAAATATGAATATAACGAGTAAAGTGACAAGCAAATATATCAAAGGCAAAAATACGAATATTAATGTGTAAAAGATTACAAACAGTACAAAAAACAAGATTATTAGATATGTAATTTTATTTTCTTGTTTTCCCATGATTTTTTTCCTCCCTTTTTTTCTTTAGAATCTAAAATTATATTCTTAAATGTTATCAATATTTAAAAAAATATTTTAAGGCTCGACAGTTGTTATAAGAAATTAAAAAAAGATAAAAATAAAGAAGGGGATTTTTTTGGTTTATAATCCCAATAGATGTCTATATATTGGAAATTTTTCAAGCAACCATACTAAAATCGGATGCGTACTAAACAGTACACAAGCCCTCGGCATTTTCACAGACAGTGGTTCAGACCAAGCGCTTTCTGCACCAAGTGCATCTTTAGCTTTTACTTTGATTTCATAAGTTCCTTTTTCAGTCCATGCGTGATTTGCAGAAGCAGGATCTCCTGAAACAAAAGGTCCTACCCAGTCACTGTTGGTTCCATCGCCCCAGTCAAACCAATAATAAACATCATCACCTTCTGGCTCAGTAGTACTTGTTGAATAGGTATATTCAACATTTATTTTTCCAGAAGTTTTACCAGAGGGTCTTGCTGGGTTGTCCGGGTTTAAATTAATAATTTCAAAACTGTACGGGGCACTTGTATTTTCATTGCCGTTGTTATCAACTGCCCATATAACAAAATAATATTTTCCTATCTCAGAATATGTCTGGTTTAAATAATAACTAGGCTCCATTGTAAAGTTTTGAATCGAACTATCAGGATAAGTTATGATAACTAATACCTGTTCAACAATAAAGTTATCAGTTACACTGCAGCTGATTTTAACATATTCATCATGATTTTGAATAGGGGGGTCAATATCAACATTGGTTATTTCAGGAGGTGAATCATCCCAGGTGGTTAATGGATGGAAATCAGAGCTACCACCAGCACCAGGAATATTATAGGGTGTTTCACCAAGACCGTCCCCATCAGTATCTTCACCTGTATAATCATTAAAGGAGTTTCCACCTAGATAAGGACCACCTATTATATTGGCACCTGGCGTTTTTGTAATGTTCCAAAGATTATTTAAACAACCATCATAAGAGTTATTCTCATTGTTAAACAAGTTATTATAAACTAGATTACCAGTGCTGGATTGAGTAAGCTCTAAACCCAGTGCATTGTTTGTTATGGTGTTTGTGGAAACTATGTTGTTTTTACAAGTTTCATAAATTTTTATACCACAACCGTTGTCTGTTATAGTGTTTTCTGTAAATACATTATTATCAGAATAATAATAATTATAAATTCCAAAGTTGGAATGCCCTTCAATTATATTATCTGAAACAACATTATTGTCACAGTTTCCTGCAAAATATATTCCATAATTTAAGTTATCACTAATAGTATTTGAGAAGATATTATTATTAAGGGAATATCTCAGATGCATACCATAACCACTGTTGCTTGTAAAAGTATTACCAGAGATATTACTGTAATACGAATCACCAAAGTATAAACCTTGTCCATTGTTGTTTGTTATAGTATTTCCAGAAACATCATTGTAATTCGTATAACTTATGTATATGCCGTAACCAGTGTTTAATGTAACTGTGTTACTAGTGATATTGTTGTAATCCACACTAGAAATATGCATCCCATATCCACTATTGTTTACAATATTATTACCAAAAATGTCATTGTAATCAGAGTTAAAATAAACATAAATGCCCTTGGCATCATTTCCTGTTATATCGTTATTTGAAATAATGTTGTTTAAAGAATTTCTAATGCTAATTCCATCATCTCCATTATTCATAATAATATTATCAGAAAGCTCATGATAACTACTAAATTCATAAATCATTATACCGTCTTCAAGATTATTTTCTATTATATTATTATTAATCGTAATTTCATCACAATAATTATTTAGATATATACCAATTGCACCATTTGTACAAGTAAATCCTTCTATCAAAACATCATCAGTATCAGATAAAATTTCAATGGCCTGGTCAGCACCAGATGCATCAATAATTGTTGAAATTTTATTTTCACCAATCAAAGAAATGGACTTACCGATATTTACTCGCTCATAATAAATTCCGCTGTAAACAAAAATAGTATCACCAGTACTTGCAGCAGTAATTGCACTTTGAATAGTTGAATAATTACCAGGTCCACTGCCGCCAACGTACAACCAACCACGACTTGTTGGTTTATAATTATTATTTGAATCTACACTAAAACCAGAAACAACACTAGCTCCAATAAAAAATATTATTATCGCAAAGATGAACACTTTTTTATGCATAATATTTTTTCCTCCCGTATTTTGAATATCTTATTTATTTTTAAATATATCTTTAAAAACATATTTGAAACAATATATAAATTTTTTAAAAAATTTTGTTATAAAATATTAAAAAAAGATATTATTACAAACATATTCTTATGATTATTAAAAAGAGAAATTGATTTGCAAGAAAAAAACTAAAAGGTTTTGTGAAATATAACTATTCATTTATTTCTTTCATTTTACTTAAATACAATCTTTTCTTTTTCTCCAGTTCCACATACTTTTCCAAAGCATCTAGTACATTTGACTCCCACTGCTTCTGCTTAATTATTTCACCCAATGCAGTTGTATCCAATTGACTGACTTTTTCCAATTTTCCAAACTTTTTTAGAATTTGTTCAAGTTGTTCCCGCTCCTTACTATTTTTACTTGGAAAACAATAACGTTCAGTTTCAGTAATTTTAACCTTATTCTTTGTCCCAAAAACACAATCTATTTTTTCTTTTTCAGCAAACTTGATAATTGCTTCCTCCAACTTCTCCAACTCAATACATAGGTCAAGGTTCAACTGCTTATACTTATTTTTAATTTCAGCATAACGATTAACAAGTTTTACACCTGAGTCTGCCAAATACTCATTCTCAGGCATTTCCTTTATTTTATACAAGTGCGACCACTGGCTACACACAGATTTAAACTCGCACCAATCACATAGATACCCTGCTTTTGCAATAAAGGCACGATCACTTTCAATAATATCAATCAGCTCTATCGTGTCAAGCTTTAATTTTTCAAGTTCTTCATCAGTTCTTGTGGAATCTATTTCTTTATCGAACTTCAAAAAATGCCAAATCAACCTGACATCTTTAACATCAGGATAGTTCTTTTTCACACCAATCATGTAAAGAGCAAGCTGCCTGTCGGACTTAATGTAATCCGCAAGAGGCAATCTAGAATTTGTCTTATAATCATGTATCTCATAAAATCCGTCTTTTTTTTCAGCCAACCTATCAATAAAACCCTGTAATTTGTAAGTGCCTTCCTCATCCAAATCAATTAAAATACGTTGTTCAAGAGCTACAGTTTTTTCCTTATCAAACGGTTTATACCTGTTGTAATAATCTGTTACGTACTTTTTTGCCATTTTCAAATAATTTTCTTGATCATACTCATCATTTACAATAATTATATCATCAGACCAATTCTTCCTCCATCCATCTTGTAAAAAAGCAAGTAGTTCTTCCAAAGAATTCAACTTTTGAAACTGAATATCGCGATACAGTTTTTCTAAAGTCTCATGAACACGGCTACCAAGAAACGCTTCTATGCTTTCTTCAACCTCGGTTTCAACCTTATCAATATACTGCAGTTTGAACTTCTGAGGACATTGTTCATAGCAACTTAGACGTGAATGAGAATAAACCGTCATAAATAAAGTAAATCACAAACAAAGGTTTAATGGTATTTATTTTAAATTCAAACTAACAAAATATTTTTTTTTATTTTGTAGGAGCTTCTTTAACATAAGTTATTTATCTGAATATTTCCTTTTAGCAATGGTGAATAAATGAAAACCTATGTTGAAGTATATGTAAGTGCAGATGGAGAGAAGGCATCCGTAATCACTGAAAAACTCCTTGAACTTGGGCTTAAACCAACCATTGGCGAACACGATTTCGAATATAACTGGAAGGAAAATCTTGTTTTAAATGAGGTTCTCAAATTTGTAGATCATATTCAGTCGAAACTTAAGGGTTCTGGAGCAATTTTGAAATTTTCAACCTTCAGGTAGCCATTATATTTTTATTAAACTTATTTCTTTTCAAATTTCCTTTCTAAAAAAATCAAATAAGGATATTCGTTTTCAAGAAAAACCACTAATTGTTTTTGAACTTTAAATCATAACAGATTACTTTAGAATTATTTGTTTCTTTGGTTCTATATATTATATGTAATACATTATAGGAAAGATTTTATAATTAAGACTATATTATTTATTGTCTAATGCAAATATATTAGACAGTGAAAAAAATCATGAAGAATATATCAATAAAAATAATCTTTTCATTTATTGTCATTGTTATCCTCTTCGGTATGATAAGTAATGGAAATTACATTAGATACCAAAATTCACTAGCTGTTTCTGAAACATTATTTCAAAAAAATACCTTTTCGCAAGACAAAGATACTTTTTCTGTAACAATCCAAAAAGAAGGACCTTGTGAAGGATATACACTTATAAATATTATTTATTTTAGTACAGTATTGATTGATATGGATGGAAATTTAATACATAAATGGAGCCCACTTGATCCGCAACCTGCAAAGATGTTGCCAGATGGATCAATTATTATGGGAAAGGGCTACAGACTCTGTGGTTTTTCAAGTAGTGAATTTAGGAAATTAGAGGAAATAAACTGGAATGGTACTATTACATGGAGTTTTAATGGTTGGGATAACGAAAGAGCACGACAGCATCATGATTTTGAGCGGGAGGGAAATCCAGTTGGATACTATGCACCTGGCCAGGATTTTGTTTCTCAGGGTAAAACAATGGTTCTTGCACATCAAAACATTATTAATACAAGTATTAGCAGAAGTCCTTTAATTGATGAGGTCATCTATGAGGTTGACTGGAATGGTAATTTAACAGGTTTTGAATGGCATGCATCAGATTATTTTAATCAAATGGGGTTTGATAATAAGACAAAACATGGTATTTATGTAAACCCTGGAATCCTTGGTGATGGGGATTGGTTGCATATGAACTCTATGTCTACCTTAGGTGACAATATTTGGTATTCAATGGATCCAATCAACTACTCGTACTTCAATCCCCAAAACATTATTGTTTCTTCAAGGAATACCAATTTAATTGCAATAATCAGCAAGGAAACAGGAGACATAGTTTGGAAGGTGGGACCAGATTATTCAAAAGATACAGAGTGGGGACGAAAACTCGGTCAATTAGTTGGATCTCATCATGCCCATATGATACCAAAAGGACTTCCTGGTGAAGGAAACATCCTTGTTTTTGATAACGGGGGATCATCAGGATATGGATATTTTGGAATGCCAAATCATATGAGACGCTGGTCAAGAGTAATAGAATTTGACCCTGTTACCTTTGATATTGTATGGCAGTACTCTCATATCAAATTGAATTGGTTGTTCCCGCGCACAGGCGAAAATCATAGGTTTTTCAGCTACTACGTAAGTTCAGCTCAACGCCTACCTAACGGAAATACATTAATTACAGAGGGATCAAACGGAAGGGTATTTGAGGTAAATAATAAATCTGAAATTGTGTGGGAATACAAAACACCTACAAGAATACAACAACTATATCGAGCATACCGCATTCCACCAGAATGGGTTCCCGGAAATCCCTCAGGATATGCATTTTGGGGAGATAATGATACTATAGTATAAACATATTTAATGTACTATCAGTCGAAAATTTTTATTTTTATAATAGTCAACAATAGTTGTTAATCTTAACTTTATTCCCAATAATAGTTAAATGTTTCTTTAGATGTTTGAATATTTATCATAAAATTGAAAATAAAAATTTTAAAAACCAACTACTTAGGATAGTTAGGATATAAAAATGCTAAAAAAAGAAGTTATTCTGAAGAATAAACAATCTTTATTAATACAATACAAATACATTATTAATAAGGGAGGTGAGGAAAAGGCTATGCCACGTTGGAATGAGCCTAAATGGATAATATCTAGAGGTGGTATGTGGGCAGCATGGGGCGGTGCTTGTTGGATTTTTGGTATTATATTTGCTATAATAGGCGTTATCAGTGCAGCCATCAACACGACTTTTATTAGTTTAACGCCAGATCATTGGTTTCTACTGTCAATCGCTGCTTTTGTAGCAAGCATACCTGAATATATTGGCTGGATGGTAGCTGTGTATTTAAATTACAAAGAAGCTGAAAAGTAGAAATCAATTTTCAATATACTAAGAGTTTGCTTTTAATTATCTATGTTTTACCAGAAAAATTAGGAATAGCCAGTATAAAATGATATTGAAAAACAGGTTATTTATGATTTTTTTAGGAAAAGCTATCTAAATAACTAGATAATTGTATATTTATATGCATGTGAAAACAAATTGCAAACATTTCACTTGGAAAAAAATACAACTTATTGATATGAATAGGATTAACCAGAATATACTAACACAACCACATTGTAACCTAGATAAATTAAATAAATTACTAAGTTGCCCAGAAGATTGTAAATCATTTGAAAAGAAATAGAATCTACTTTTGTTTATCTTTCATATGTTCCAATCAACTGTGCTTCTTCTATTATATGCCCAGATATTGCAGATTCTAATTGCTCTTTAGTAGATCCTTTATTTAAATCAAGTGTTATATCAAGTGCATAAAGTTTAAAATAATAATGATGAACCCCGGAGGGAGGACAAGGCCCGCCATAACGTAAATTACCAAAATCATTTTTTCCTTGAGGAAAAGTTACATTCTCTCCTTTAGAAAAACCTGTTTTATTTGCTGGTATATTCCAAACCAACCAATGAACCCATGTTCCTGCTGGTGCATCAGGATCATCCATAATTAATGCAAGACTTTTAGTGCTATTTGGGACATTACTGAAAGACAAAGGTGGTGAAACATCAGCTCCATCACAGGTATATTCAGATGGAATTGACATATTATCTTCAAATGCAGAACTAGATAATTTCATATTTCCAAACCTCCTTTTTTGATTCTCAACACAACCAATATTCATAACAATAATAAATATTATGGTAATCACAGCAACAAGGGCATATTTAACATTCTTTATGTTTTTCATGTTGTTCCTATCTATTTTCTATTTAAAAACCAAGTAAACTATAAAGCATAAGCCAATATTTCATCAGAAGTAATTTCTTTTATTCTACCTTCTTTTACCCACTTATTAAATAAAACTTCTTCAATAGGAAATTCAAAATTTTTCCCATGATTGTACATCATCAGGGTATATACATCCTTGTTTTTTCCTCTTTCAAAACCATACAATACTGCAAATGCAATCATTTGTTTATCGTTCAATTTAAATTCATAGTAATGACCAACTTTTATTTTAAACATTAAATTTTTTCCCTCAAACTACAAATTTCAAAACAACTGTTGCTTTAAAAACCCTATTTATCTTTTTTAAACATAGGATTATAAAATAGTAAACAGGGTTTTAAACCATAATCATATCTTATACAAAAGGAAAAAAAGCGAATTTAATCTAATTAATAACATATTTAGAGAAAGAGTTAAGCATTTTAAAAGTGAAAGATTTAATGTTTTAATATGGAATAATCGAAATATTAGTATAAGGTACAACCAGGCCTAATACTGATAGGGGACCTGTTTTTGCACACATTTTCTGAATGTGTAAAATTGGTGTAATAGCTGGATATGCTGCAATCCAAAATGTAAAATTTAGAGTGCTTCCATTGGTAACAAAAGGCTTATCATCAGACATATAGATAGTATAATCTTTAAAAGTAAATGAATTACAAACTGTAATATTTTCTGTATAACAATCAGCCCAGTTAATTCCTGCTATTATACCTGAATAGCGATGGTTTTCAGGCCAAAGCAATGAAACCCAATATCTATGCATAGGCTTTAAACGATGCTTGACATTCAATGTAAAATTAAGATATACGCATCCATTTTCATCCTCAGGAAAATAATATTTATAAGTCGGATTATCAGCTGGTGGCTCATAAGATTTATCTAATCCTCTAACTCTAAAAAATTTTTTTAATAAAGGTTGGTGTTCTAGTATCACAGTTCCTAAGGAGTTTTGGTTTGAGTTTTGAATCTTGGTAGTGGCTGTTATCGAAGGAAGCAACATTATTGCTATAAAAATTCCAATTATTAAACAAATTAATGTTTTCCTCATATTCATTTCATCATAATAACAGCAGAATAAGAAAAAATAAAATACTTACTAATCATTTTTTGAACAAAATTAAGATTTTCTATGCGAATACTGAAATCATGATTAAAAACTAAGTTACCTCTAGATTTTATAATATATTATTAACTTAATTTTTTCCTTAATTTTAAAATTATCAATGTAACACACAAAGAAACAAAAAATCCAATAAAACTGCCAATGATTATTCCATAAAGTGGATATAAAAAATGAATAGATACAGCATAACTCATAACACTGCAGCTTCCGATTATCATTGATTTTGCAAGACCGGATGCAAAATCAGGACCATGCTCATAGTAGGAAATAATCATTGTTGAAGAAATAATTGCAGGAAAAACAGAAATTATTCCTGAAATTACCTCTCCAACATTTGATAGTAGCACTGTAATTGTAATAATTGTTCCAGACAGCAATCCTCTTAATGCAATTTTTTTAAAAGTGTAATGAACAATTTTATGCCCTGATGATTTAATCTTAATTATTTTTTCAAGAGTAAAAAACGAAAAAACAAGCATTATAAAAAAAATTGAAACTGAAATGTAGATATTTTTCAGATCTATAAACCATAAAATAAAAGAAAGAATGATCCATAAAACAAAAGATGCTATAAATGCATTATAAATTGATTTTTTAACAAGTACTGCAAAAATAAACAAAAAAATTAAATTTATTCCAATTTCCGCAGGTACAACAGCAACTGAATTTGACGCAAAGACGTTTCCCTTATTTAGTGCAATAAAAATATATGCAATGATAATTGTTGATGGCAAGGTTCCTAAAATTCCCCCTGTTTTAGTTCCATATTTTTCTGCAATTAGCATGATTATTATTACAACTGCAGCAGAGGAAAAAAATGGAAGAATAGTTTGAAGAGAAAAATCCAACATAGAGCAAGTGGATACAATTTGCCTATAAATTTTTTACATAAAAAATTTACAACTATCAAAGAGTCAATAAGGATTCTAAATTTGGGAAGATTTTGGGAATAAATCGGAATTAAATTGTAAAAAATCAATATAAAATCATCACAATATAGAGGTGCTGCAGAAAAATAATGGAGGACAAAAAATGAAAACAACAAACAAAAAATTGGTCGGCGGACTACTAATAGGCCTATTTATCACGGCCATCGGAGCAGTCTTAGCGACCGCACAAACAGATGACACAACGGAAGAAACAATCCCAACAATTCCGTTTGAGGGAAGACATAAAATGAAAGATTTTGGGCCGTTTGCCTATAATCTAACGGATGATCAGCAAGCCGAAATAGAAGATCTGATTGCAACTCTCAGAGAAGAGAATGCAACATGGGAAGAAATCCAATCAGCAATCCAAGGAAAACTTGACGAATTCGGTGTACTAGATGCCCAATTAGACAATGAAATCGCACGAACGCAACAGCAACTAACAATATTAAACCGACAGAAAGAACTCCGAGACCAAGAATATAGCTGGGACGAAATAAGCTCAATAATACAAGACGAATTTGATCTAGAAAACACAACTTATATGGCTTACGGTATGACATTTGATCATGGATTTGGACCAGGACCATGCGGCGGACCACATGAGTTTATGTCCGGTGAGGAAATAGAGCAATAAAAAAAGCATCCCATAGCCATAAAGAAGAGAAAAATTGGTTTCAATTTTTCTCTTCTTTCTCTTGAGATTAACAGTTGTGCCAGCTTATAGACTTATTTTACCTCCCCCTAAAATATAACTTGGCACAACCTCTTTTTTTATGAATTAATATTATGATGTCCCTTAAAAGATTTTAATGAAATTGATCACTGCTTCAGCAGAGTTTCCAAAATAATCAGTGGCCTTGACTTTGAATTCGCAGTTTTTCAAGAAAAAACGGGGAATAATTATTTCAGTTGGACCCCAATATTGCTCTGCAATGAACCTATCATTTATATAATACTGAATCATGAGCAAAGAGTCATCATCTACCACAAATTCCGCCTTTAATTTTCCGATAATTACTGTTTCTGGAAAAGGTCTTATTTTGGATCCAAAGAAATACAAAAATCCCGTTTCTGGAACAGAAATATTAACCTTTGGTTTTTCATCATCAATACCATTCAGCTGTCCAATCTGTACAATAACTAGAGGCTCATAATCTTCAATCTGCAACAGATTACTAATCATTTTATGGTCAAAATCTACCAGCACATTTGCAGAAAGACCAAAAGTTGCTGATTCTAATAACATATTATGCCAAATAGCGCCAGCTTCATAAAACCAAGCCCATGATTTATTTGCTTTTGATGTATTTAATACAATGAAAAAAACATCGGCTGATAAAACCCAAGGAAATGATGCTTCTGCAACCTCTTCCCGCACATCGCTATAACCTAACACTTCAAGCGAATGATTTATTGGTTGATAATGATACAGACCTGAAGAATTTGCAAATAAAATTTCAAGAGGATACTTCCCATGGGAACTTGGCACAGTACGATGACGTTTGGTATTAACATTATCAACAAAAAACGACGAGCCATAACCGGCCCATAAAACCTGGGACAAAATATTCTCAGATAATGCACCTGTTAGATAAGCCCATCGTCGCATCTGAATAACAGCATCTATAAAACTTAATGAGGAATTATTTGGAAAAGTTAGACCACTTTCAAAGGGTTCATATGTAAAATCATAGGCAATCTTTGGATAACCAACCGGCATAATAATCATGGGTTTTTCTGAGAGTGGCAGACCCAATAGATACAACTGATTTGTCTCTTGCGCAGTGGTTACCGTTCCCAACCCTAGTGCATTTGCCATTAGATAAACATTTTGCCCCATCATGCCAATTTCTGCTGCAGCAATGCTTTGATTCTTGCACAAAGATGTATCCCATACAAAACCGAGTTTAAACGCGGCAGTATCATACTGACCGATTTTTCGATAGTCCCCTTTTCGGATAAGAGCCAATGAATGATTAATAGGTTTATATTCATACGCACCATCTTCTAATAAAACATACACCTTTACAACATGGCGACCATCAAATGTTTCAATACTTTGTGTACTATTGAAATACGAAAATACTCCCCAAAGAATCGAAGAGATATTTTCAAGTGAAACTGGTATATCTGAAAAATCCCTTATTGACATCCGACGGGCGAGTGCTTCCTCATAAATCATATCTGGAAACCATGGTGGTGGAAGTACAAGGTTTTGCTTTGGTTTAAAAACTGGTTCGTAGTTATTACTTTTATTAAGTGATACTGCTGCTTCACCTGAAATTAATATTAAACAAAAAACCACTGCTAAAACTACCAAGAACTTTTTCATTATACAAATACCTCCCTAAACAACCTAAATCAATATATGAATAAAACAATAATTTAACTCTTATATAAACATATTTGCCAAAAATAATTATAAATTCTTAAAACCGAGGAATTAACCTTACTCTATGATTTAAAATTATCTTTTAAACATAAATTATAATGATATTCAATTAAATCCAATCAAAAATAATAAATAGAACTTTTTAAATTGATTTTTGTTATTGTCAGACAAAAGACTGCGATATCACATGTTATTTAAAATGATTTATTTATTTCTACGTCATGAAGTAAAAAAAAATTTTAAACTAATTTTAATTTTAAAATCTATAAAGTTTAATAACCATCTTAACAAATAAAAGGGATTTGTTTTTTAGTAAATCTTAAATGATACAATTAATTAATTATTAATATGGATGAGAAAGTTAATGAATACATAAAAAAACAAAAATCACCTCAAAAAGAAATTTTACAAAAAGTAAGAAAAATCTTCCAAAAAACACTTCCAAATTGTGAAGAAAAAATGGGTTGGGGAGTCATAACATTTGCACAAGGTAAATTTTATATCGCTGCTATGAAAAATCGTGTACACGTTGGTTTTGCAATCACTGGATTAAACAAAGAAGAAATAAGTATGTTTGAGGGAAGTGGTAAAACAATGAGACATGTAAAAATTCCCACATTAGAAAATATTGACGAGAAAACTCTGGTAAAAATGATAAAAATGGTGGACAGCAAGGCCATCTGTAAACCATGCTAAAGTCGTTATTAAATTTTACAATCCCATTCAGTTGAAATAAATATATATTTCAAAGATAACTAATTAGTCCATTTTCATACATTATTGTTGCATCCATAATACTGCCTTTAACATTTGAAAGAAACTCCATAGTTTGGTTTAAAACTTCTAGCATTTCTTGTTTTTGTTTTGGAAGTATCCCGTAAATTCCATAATATACGACTTTGTTGTCTAACCAAATATAGTTTGTGAAATGATCTGATGCTAGTTCACACTTTTTTAGTTTTAAATGCTTTAAAAAAGTTTTTACTTCTATTAATTTTTCTAAGGGCGAGGTTGGTTTATAAAGATTATTTTTCATTTTTTCTTCTAATAATGAGCCGTGTTGTACTATAAGTGTTCTAAGTCTTATGAAATCAGGATTGACCTTATTACAAACCATTGCGGACTCAACAGCATGCTCTTTAATCCGCTTCTTTCCACCAGCACCTATCAAAATATAAAACGATAGTTCAAGACCTGCATCTTTTGCAGCAACTCCTCCTGCTATCATTTCTTCTGGAGTTGCACCTTTTACCATGAATTTTAAAGTTTCTTTGTCACCTGATTCTAGACCAACATGTACTCTTGTTAATCCTGCTTCTTTTATTTTTTTAAGACGTGTGTGCCCTAATTTCATTAAAGTTTTTGCACGAGCATAAGAAGTAATTCTTTTTACATTTGGAAAAGAAATTTTTATATGTTTGATAACATCTTCTATATTTTTCATCGCAAGACTGTCTGAGTCTGCGATAAATATTGAGTCTGCTCCTGAATAAATTTTTACTGCTTTTTCTATGTCATTTTTTATTTCTTCAATTGGTCTTGGTTGGAATTTTATATTTTTATACATTGTACAAAACAAACATTTATTCCATGGACAACCTCTAGATGCACGAATTAAAGCAGAATTTGCTTCATTAGGTGGTCTGTAGGGTGGAAAATCATAGTATAACATATATAGTAACAGAAAAATAAAGAAGATTTTAATCTTTCCCTTCTTTTGAAATTTTGTATTTATTAAAAATTTTTTAAAACATATATCTTATTTTGTTCAAAAAATTAATAACAAATTTTATCTTGAAAATAATTTTTTATAATTTGGTGGAGAAAATGAACGTTAAAAAGAAAAAATATAATAAAATATTGATTTTATGGCTTACCTGTTTAATTGTTTTTACAATATTACCTTTAAATGCTAACTCAGCAGAAATATCTGAAAATAAACTCAGTAAAATGAAAACCATTTATATGAAAGCAGATTGCCAAAAGATTATATTATATAGACCTGTTATTTGGATTACTCACATTGGTCCTTTGTGGTTTACATCTGAATACGCGTATCTTGCTTTTATCATTGATAAAGAATTTACATTAAAGCTTGATGGTCAGGACCAAGTAGTTGATGTTCCTGCTATGGTAATTCCTTATAAGTTTTTAGGTTTAGGGCCATTATATTGGATAAAATCTATTAAAAATCCCACTGATGGAAATATTACTTTAATTGGTTGGTGCCAAGACGTTGTGATACATCCAATGAATTAATATTATTTACAGAAACTCAAGTTATTTACTTATATTTTTAATACTAAAGATTATACTATTTATAAAGAAGATGATTATAAATTAATGAGACAAAACAAGTTGAAAAAATTGGTTTAAAACAAAAGAATAATTGTGATTTTTAATATGTTTTATTTAACCAACTGGAACGACAAACATTGGGTCAAATTTTTCTGGGTTTAAACGCAATATTGAGCAAATTGCTTCTTTATCATTGATTGTTAAAATATTACCAGCAAGCCCGCGTGATGTAGCTTGTAAAAGTACATTATGAGCAGCAGCTCCTGCTTCATAATACCAGATCCAGCGCAAACTTTCATCTGATAAATCATCCCATTGGATTGTTTTGTTTATATCCAAAACAATAATGATATTCAATGGAGCATCTGAACAAAATTCCTGTGTTGCTTGAGCAATATCTGTTCTTCTATCCCTCAAACGAACCGGTGACAAATAAGAAACAACAGGTAATCCCCATATGTCAATGTTATAAAGACCATACTTAAAACGGAAAACACCATTTTTTGTAGCAGTATAAATTCTAAATGGATAATAACCATGGGCACTAGGCACCGTGTGATGTCTTATAACAGGATTTGAACCGGTTTTATCAAGATAATATGAATAACCATATGATGCCCAAATAAGATGGCTTAAATCCTTTCTTGAAATAGAATTACTATCCCACGAACTTACATCAACTCGATTTTCAATTGCTGTTGTTAATTCTGTATCGGAAAATTTGACACGCGGAAGTAATGAAAAAAGCATTGGCCTGTATTTAAAATTATAATCAAACTCTAAATGGCCAAGAGGCATAACTGCCATCCCATGTTCATTATCAGGTATTCCAACTGGTTTAATTGCAGGGGGATCACCTTGTGCTGTGATTACGGTACCTAAACCAATTGCATTGGCTACAAAATAAATATTCTGACCAACAGCTCCAAGTTCAGCACTACCAAAATTAGCATCTGCAATATCAGTATTCCAACATAAACCTAGTTGAACAGGTGCATGATATTGCCATCCAACAATATTCCTATAATCACCTGCTTTGTAAAAAACCAATGAATGATTAATAGGATTATATTTATAAACATCTTCTAAAAGAACATAAATAACTGATGAATGAGAACCATTGATTTTGGAAACAGTCATATTACCATCTTCTCTTAAACCATAAGCGGCCCAAAGAACAGTTGAAAGCTCTTCATCTGTAACAGGTTCACTAGTAAAATTCCTCATTGACATCCTTCTCATGAGTGACTTTTCAAAAGACATGTCAATAAATATTGGTTCTGGAAGCAAGTACTCTTGACCAACCAAAAAACTATTTTCTTTTATTTTCAGTGAATTAGATAATCCAAAAACCGGCGAAATAGCAATGCTGAAAAAAAGAATAACAAAACTAATAACTACTATTTTTTTACATAAATTATATTCTTTCATATTCTACCCCCAATATTAAAATTTAATTTATAAATATAAAATTTTCTATTAGAAAGTTATACAATCTTATATTTTCATTTAAAAAATTAAAAAAATCAGAATATTATAATTGTTAATTTAATTACTATATGCTTTATACAAAACAAGTAAATTTTATTATTTTTACATAACATAAAAAAAAACTTATCTATATTATCACTTTTTTAATAAGAAAAATCTGTTTTATATGATAATTTAGCCTGACAAATTTTTTAATTGTAACTTAATAATCCAAGTATAATTCGAATAGCAGGAAAAGCATTTGGAAATCTCCTTAAAATCTCTTGAAAAAACGTGTTAAATGTTTTTGATCTTGGAATAGAGACTTCCTTATATGCAGTTACACTTAATCCATGCTCATCCTTAATTGTCACAGAAATAGTATATAAGCCTTCAGAATCCCATATATGATTATCACAAACCTCTGTTCCAGAGATAAACGGTCCTAGCCAAGCACTACCTGTTCCATCACTCCAATTCCATAAGACATAGATAGCATCATCATCTGGATCTGATGCGATTATACAATAAGTGAGTTCATTACCAGGACTACCTGTGTTTGGGCCATCAATTGTTGGTTTATCAGGTGGAAGATTTTCTACAGTTATTCCTTCTAGAGCAAGGGCGGGATCGCCAAAGAGATTGAATGTGAACATATCAAGATATTCAGCATAATGATCCCAACCATAATTAAGATTGCAGAAGAATTTCGAGTCATAGAGTGCCTCACCAACCTTCTTTGAATCATTGATCATAAAACGGTTGAATTCATAAATAATTGAATCAGAACCACCTGGGTTATTTGGCCAATCAAAGGATCCATAAGGCGAACGTGCTGAGGCAATCACACCAATTGAAGCACCCATTGATGGATCAGTTAATAAATCAATACCTAAATTATCACCAGATGCCGGTTCTGGACAACCAACATAACAAGATTCAGCAGTAACAATTGAGGGAAAGTCATCATCAAGATTTGAATTAATATTGATGAAATCCGGCCAAGATATTTCATTGGCTTCAGGGACACCGTCTCCATCGTCCCAGGACCAAACTTTTCTTGCAGCTCTATTTGTCCAGCCATGACCTTGCCAATTCACAACAGAAAATTGACCATCTCGCCAGTCATTAATAAACGCCGTTTCACTAAATGCAGGCCAAGTATACACAGATGTTTCTAATCCCTGCTGTTCACTATAATGACTAATTGCCCAACCATCCATAATATCATTTTCGATATAATATGAAAGCTTTGCACCATCCATTGCAGGGTTTCCACTATAGTCTTCGTTGGTAAAATAAAAAAACGCTCCAGCATTCAATGCATTTTCTTTCCATCCTCCTGTATCTTGCTCAAACTTAACAATTTTATCAAGAGTATAAGTAATTCTAGAATTGACATTTGTTGGGATTCTTCCTACATATACTTCTGGAAAAAAATCAGGCAAATCCTGTCCATATTCACCATAGTATCCATCACCATCTAAATCCCAGGAATCAGAATCACTACTAGATAAATCTGCATAATAATAATCAGTTGGAACCTCTCCACTTGTCCAATCAAAGATTTCAAATCTATGATTTGTTGGATCAGGATAGCAGTACCTCATAGGAATAGTTGCATGATTACCAACAATTAATACAAATTCAATACCCCAATCTTGATAATATGATCTAAGAAAGTTTCTAATTTTTTCAGGTAAATCTCCACCTGATTGGGATGCTATCTCATTGTCTGTGATATTTATGATTTTTATACTAAAACCAATTAGAGTTTTCCATTCTAAGAAATTTGATGAAGTAATTGAATTATAAAGAGCTTCGTTGGTAATAATAACATAATCATATGTCTGAAAATTATTCAAAATTTCATTGGATTTATATTGTTCTATTATCTTTTTATAATTCTTAATATTCCTTAAGTTTTTTTTGTAAGATACTGAGTAAATTTTCAGTTCATCGTTTGTTTGTTGCCTATCACAATTGATAATCTGATAATCCAATATATTTGGAACGGTAATTGGAGCAATATGTATTTTTGAATCATTTGACTCTAAAAAGTTTTTATTAGTTGCTAAAACATCTAGTCCATTAAAGATAAAAAAACCAACAATTAAAAATGATATAATTTTTTTCATTTTATACTCCCCCATAATATATTTTAGAACAGAAACAATATTTATAAGTTTATCCTTAACATCCTAAAATAATGGTTCCTTTGCTGGATTCCAATCAATAAAAGGTAAGCGAATTGTAAAATAACCACCATATGGAACATCCATATAAATAAAAGTAAAATCCCCCCAAAATATCCTAGGAAACACCCTTTTTTTATCCCAAAAATTACCATCAATAATTGGAAATCTTTTAAAACTAAATTTCAAATATTGAAGGATTTCAAGAACCAAATCATTATCGTTATTCCTAAAATTATTATGTGTAATAAAATTATGAGAAACTCCAAAAAGATGCCCACCACGATCATTGCCCATGATATAATTACTGTCAATCATGTTTCTCTCGCTGTAATAATATAGTTTAAAGCCTATGTAGATATTATAAGAAATGACATTTTCAGAAATTATATTATCACATGAATAATCTAATTCAATTCCTACCTTGTTATCATCTAGATGATTTTTCTGAATCGTGTTATTATTACTTCTATAAAGTAAAATACCATGATGATCCCAGTTACCTTGAGTATTCTCTATGCAAGAATTATATTCTAATATATTATAATCACTTCTATAAAGATAAATTCCATAATTTCTATTTAAAAAAACATCGTTAAATTTGATGATATTGTTATCACTGTATGTTATGGATATCCCTGATAAACTTTCACTGATTGAATTGTTTTCAATGATACAATTCTTACAATGACTAAGGATAATTCCTATATCTGTATTTGATATTGTTTGATTTTGGATTGTAATCGAACTACAGTTCATAAGAATAATCTGACCGCATTCATACTCGATTTTTTTATTATCCTGATTTTCCAGGTAGATAAGAGGTTTATAATTTACTGTATTATTTTCAATAATATTCCCAGATGAAATTAAATAAATCCCGTCATTAAAAAATTGATTATCTTTTATTATATTTTCACTAGTTCGAAGAGAAAGCCCACAATCATTATTCAAAAATTTATTTCTAATAATGCTATTAAAAAAAGAATTATAAATGTAAATCCCCCAATCATTATTTAAAATAATGTTATCTGAAATCAAACTAAAGTTTTTAAGAATAGAAATCCCAGAAGTACCTTCATCCGGTCCAGTCATTTGTATAGAAAATCCTGAAATATGCACATACTCTGCTAATATTACGATTACACTTTTTTTAGAGTCTCCATTAATCACTGTTGTATCTTTATTTTCACCTATCAAGCTAATAGTTTTATTGATTATCAAGTTTTCATTGTAAGGAGATGAATCTTCATAAACAAATACAGTATCACCAGAACTTGCATTATCTATTGCATCTTGTATTTTTGAAAAGTTACCAGGTTCACTACCACCTACATACCATATACTTCCATAAATAATACCAACTAAATTAGGTTTTATACCTTCTTCAGTTGTTATGTTAATAGTATTTGCATCAATAATTGGAATTAATAAAATGATAGCCACTGCAAATAAAACTATTTTTATTTTTTTGTAATTCATATTTTTCTCCAAATTTTTTTATTAAAATTTTATTAGTTTCGCTATCTAAATATTACTATTAGACTCAAAGCAACTATTTTATTTTTCATTCCTACCACTAATAAATTATTATGTGTTAGTATGTAGCATGTATACAAGTAACATTTAAATATTTTTTGGTAGTACTTCGTATAATTTTGTTTTAACAACCTTCTCATTTATATGAAAAACTACGATTCTATGGATACCCGCCGACCTTAAGACTTGGGTCGCCTATTAAATTATATTCCTCCAAAGTTAAACAATCCTTCCATACCTCATCCAAATATTTAATTTGTGCTTCTCTAAACATGTCTGAAAGTATTATTCCTGGTTGATATGAATCAAAGAAATTTGCATTCATCCTACAAGTACCAGCACCAAGTACATCACCAACATATCCACTATAGCCCATTCTAGAAGCTCCAATAGTTGCAATCGCCCCACCTGAAGATTTTTTTACAAATGACCAAGCAAAACAAGGTAATCTAATTCCTAAAACAGTCCAATCAATTGTTCCAGTTGAACAACAATCAAAAAAGATTATTGGAAGTTTATTACCATTAAAAAGTCCAATTAGATAAGGTGATAAATAATATATACCACGATCCTTGTTAGGTGGATTTGTGGATATACCATATTTTAATCCATGACCTGAATAACTTACAAAACCAGCACCACCTGATAATATTAAATTTATTAAAAAAGGTCTAAATGTATTATTAGAAGTCCATATTCTAATTTGTTTAAAACCAGACATTAATCCTCCAATATACTCTGTAACAAATTCACCTTCAAATCCTTCATGCTGTGGATGTGTGTCTCCACCCATAAGAATTATTTTATTGAACCATTTTTTCCCATATGTGGATGTTTCATAGGTTATAATTTTATTAACAACTATTTTTACTTCATTTTTATTTTTACATGGCAATCTACCTATACCAACATCTGGGTATAAATCAACAAAATCAATATATTCTACTATATTATCGTCCATTTCCCACCAGAATTCCCCATATATGTTATTTCCATTTGAGTCCCAGCTACAAAAACTACCATTTTCATCATAGATATCAGCATAATATTGATCTGTTGGAACATAATCAAATGTATAATAACTACATTTAACAGCACTGTTTCTAGTGGGAATTTTATCAATATCCCCTACAAGCAATACATAAGAAATATTATGATTCTCAATCGCATCTTTAATGAAATATTTAATCTTCTCAGGATTGTCAAAGCCTGAATATCCACTATATATATCCTCTATCGTCATCAAATATGTGGATAAATCATTATCATTTTTATGAATAATTAAATCTTGTAATTCATCAGAAAAATTAGAAGGCGCAATTATTACCATTTTATAATCAGTTTGTTCAAAATTTGATAATTTTTTATTTTTAAATAATTCATAATCCAAAGCTCTTTCTTCACATATTGCACTAACGCTTCCTAAAAAACTTATGTTCATAAATAAAACAATCATTATACAAATAATTTGTTTTTTCATTTTTTACCTCCCTCTCTACTTTCTTATAAATAATTTAGTGATTAATTTCTATATAAATATATCGTTTGTAAATTTCGGTTTATTTATAACACCAATCTTTTCTTTTATTTTTTATTATTAAGATTAAAAAAAATGAATACTTAGGATGTGTAGTATAATGATGTTTTAGAATATTTGTAAAAAATCAATTTCTATTCTTTGAGCACTGCCGGTTTGATCATAAACAATTATCATAAGATTATGCATTCCAAATGATCTATATTCCCAGGTCCATTGATAAGGAGCATTATTTAACGTATTTATTAATTGTTTATCTATATAAATTTCAACATAGTCAATATCTGATAAATCATATGAGTTAATTATAATATCAAGTTTACCTAATACAACAGTTCTTTTTGGTAGTTTCAATATTGGAATACCACTAATATGCAAGTAAAGAGATTTAGGCTTTTCAAGTTGAAATTCAGGAGGAGAAATATCAGTTAATTTGGTAGTATAAAAGCCGTATATTCCCTGATATATTGTACCTGTTATGTATATATTATTTAGGCTATCCACTGCTACTCCATAAATTAAACCTTCTACACCTTCACGCTTGATTAAAAGCTCATTTCCATCAGAGTCATAAACAATAACTAAATGTTCATAGTAATCTTCCACTGAAAATCCACTGAATCCTCCTACAATAATATTATCATTTGAATCAATTGCTACACTTTGTCCTCCATCATATGCCCCGCTTTTAAATTCATTTATCCAGAGAATTGTTCCATTCATATCGCATTTTATAGTAAGCATTGTTATTGATGGATAGTAGTATCCAACGCCTGTAACAATAATATTATCTTGAGAGTCTATTGCAATATCCCAGGGCTGATTACCAGGTCTTCGTTTTTCCCAGATTATATTTCCATTTTTATCATATTTCATTAAAAATATCGGATCAACAAAAGGTGTGGATGAAAAACCGGTTGTAATTATATTATCATTTGAGTCTACCGCAACTCCTAGACCAATATCGATTGCACCTTCATGAAAGGTATGATTCCATATTTCTTCACAATTTTCATCCATTTTAATTATCCAGTAAAAAATATTTATCTGCCAAATTCCGCTACCACCTGTAACTATTATATTATTTTCACTATCGACAATTATCCCCCCAGGATAATTACATTCTCCTAAAGAAAAGGTGTAGTTCCATTGCTCGATTCCTTCAGATGAATATTTCACAATAAAACAACTACCTTGTGAAATTGGTAGTTTACCAGAATACCCGAGAATTATTATATTGTCATAATTATCAATAACTATTGAAAAAGCAACATCATTTTTTCCACTGTTGTATTGTGCGTCCCAAATCTCATTTCCATCTTTATCATATTTGATAGTTAAAGAATTGCTATTTGATCCTTGGTAAGTAAAACCAGTAACAATAATATTATCTTGTGAATCAATTGCCATATTTAATGCATCATCCTCATATCCATCATCATATATCTGTGGCCATCCCCGCTCAGAAATATATGGCATGTTACTCTCTTTTGTGTTTTGGATATTAATATTTTGGATGAATCTTGGACCAGCAGCCGCGCAGCTAGAAAGAGTTAGTAAAATTAACAAGCATCCAAAGCATCCAATTAACCTAAATGATTTATTCATTGCTACCACCTACCTTTAAGGTCGGGTCACCTAATAATGTGAATTGCTCTATTGTCCAATGATCCCTCCATAAATTATTCAAATAGTAATTTTGGGAATAAACAAGCATTTCAGAAACTGTTACACACGATTGATATCCTTTGAAAAAGTGTAAGCTTAGAACTCCTGCTCCTGCCTGAGGACCTTGTGCATTTACACTGCTATATGCAACTTCGGTTGCGCCAATTGTTGCTATTGCTCCTCCACCTATCTTTTTAACCCAGTACCATGCATAAACCGGAAATGGAATTTTTAAAATATTAGTAAAACCAATTAACTCTCCTAGGGAAAAATCAAGTTTTGCTGTAAGGCATGCATCGAAAAATATTACAGGTAACTTATAACCATTGAATATCTTAAATAGTTCATAAGTATAGTATTGGATCCTTTTTTCTTCATTTGGTGGTGAGGTTCCCATTCCGAATTGGTATCCATGTCCAGAGTATTCCATAAATCTCGCTCCTTTATTAACCTCTGTATTGATATTTTTCGGATTATAGGTTTGTTCTGATGTCCATAACTTTACATGATTAAATTCAGGTAATGCATCTGCAATACATTGATTTGTTACTTCACCTTCAAAAACGCCCCATCCTGGAAAGGTATCACCACCTAATAAAATGATTTTATACCACCACGCATCATGAGATTTCGATTCATATTTTATGATTTTATTTACTAAAGTTCTAGCTTCTTGCTTATTGCTACAGGCTAATCTTCCCAAATAAACATCTGGGTATAAATCAAGAATGTCTTTGTTATCATCATGAAAATATTCTCCATATACATGGTTTCCATTTGAATCCCAGTTACAAAAAGTTCCATCATAGAAATATAAATCTGCATAATACATATCGGTTAAAAGTTGTTGATTTCCAAACCATGCTTTTCGCATTGGAAGTTTAAAGATACTTCCAACAAGAAGAAAATTTTCAACTCCCCATTGTTCAAAAGATTCTTTTATAAAATTTTTTATTTTTTCAGCATCGTCAAAACCTTCAACTGAAAAATAAACATTATTATAAATATCATCAAGAGTGATTAGTTTTGTATTGATACCATTACTTGTTTTATGAGCTTCTAATTTTTGTAATATTGATTGAAATTCAGAAGGCGCAATTATTAAAAAGGAATAATCATCTTGACTGGTTGGTTGTTTATTTTTAGATTCGTAAAAAACTTTTATTGTTATTTCATCAATATATTCAAGAATTCCTTCATTTTGATTATAGTTAACAGGAAATACATGTATTGATAAGAAGGTTACATGCTCATCATGTTCAATTCCACCTCCAAGATGATATGAACACCAAGGAATAGTTTTTTCATCTTGTGTAAATATAAATGTGTTACTCGGTGTGTTTTTTGATGAGTACCAGTTTAGATCTGGAGCAGTTTTTACTGGTTTATCAAGAAAAACCGTTTTTGGTTCTGAATATGTGCATGTGATTTCATTTATTTTTGTTCCAAGAGGAAAAGTTTTGACTAAAGATTTATAGGGAATCATTGGCTGATCAGAAACTTGGGTATATAAATCTAAGTTATCAATTTCGATTGATAAGAAATTATTTTTTTCAATAAATTTTGGTTCCGAAAAATTAATTGTTTGTTCCCATACATTTTGATTAGGAGTTTTTGTTTTAAATGATTTTTTATAATCTATTGCACTAACAAGAGGATAAGATGACATTAAAACAAAAGATAATACAACTATGAAAGCAACAGCTTTTTTATTTTTAAATCCTTTCATTCTTTTTCTCCCCCTTTATTTACATATCTAAATATATTTCTTATTTTTAGTTTTTTCTATTATATATAATTATATATTTTAGATTCTATAATAGTTAAAGATTTTTAATATTTTTTTATATTTTTTTAATAAACAGTTAATATTACAAAAATAAAAAAAACATCAATTATTATTAGATATTAAATTATCATTTTTAATGAAATATATTTTATAAATAAAATTTAATTATGATAACAACAAAAAACTTCGTTTACATAAAAACTATTAAAAATCAAATTTATATTGATAAGAAAATATCATCGCTACAAACAATTGTAAAATGATTATCGATAGGGTTAAATATATCAATCAAATATAAATATTAACAATTGTTAATATTGGGGCTAAAAACATATGAAACATAAAAAATTTATACTTACAATACTAGTAATCTCACAATTGACCGCAATAAGTCTTTTTAGCGGCTGTGTAGAACAAGACATTCAACTGGATGGCGTAGAAATACGAGAATACCAAGGGGAAAAACTCTCATCAATTAACGATTTCCGTGAAAATTCAATCAAAGGTCCACAATATATCAACAGAACAACATATCAACTTAAAATAACAGGATTGGTTGAAACACCAAAAAACTATACTTATGATGAAGTGCTTAATAATTTCCAACAATACAAAAAAGTAGTAACATTAGATTGTGTGGAAGGATGGAGTGTTTCTATACTCTGGGAAGGCGTACTTGTGTCAGACCTAATTGAAGAGTCAAATGCTGATCCTTTTGCAAGAATACTTATTTTTAAAGCATATGATGGATATACAACCTCACTTCCCGTAGTTTACATAAAACAAAACAACATACTTTTGGCTTATAAAATGAATAATGTAACGATTCCGCCTGAACGAGGATTTCCTTTTCAACTTGTTGCAGAAAGCAAATGGGGATACAAGTGGATAAAATGGGTAACAGAAATAGAAGTATCCAATAATACACAATATAAAGGTTATTGGGAAAGCAGGGGATACTCAAATATTGCAGATATCAACAATAGTTTCTTTGGACCGTGAAAGCAATGGATATATTCCGAATTATAAAAACACTAACGCATGTACTACTTACAATCATAATAATTCTTTTCATTATATCTGGATTCGGAATCACAAATTACCATCTTATAGAAACAATTACCTTTGGTGGTTTATCAAAACCAATCTCATTTCAACTACATGATAATCTTATCATCCCGTTAATCATCCTTTTAATACTCCATATATTCTTCAGCTTACAAAAAAAATATGATAAAAAGTTTATAAAAAACAAGGAAAAAAATAAATAAAAATTTTTCTAGTTTGGGATATTGTATTTTAAAAAATCAAAAGAGCTTAATCCGGAAAACATACATTTTTAAAATTCGGATAAAAAATTTTATATAGTATAAAAAATAAATATATATATGTTAGACAGAAGGGTTGAATATAAAATATAGATTGGGGAGGTATGATATAAATTGGGTTAAAACTTCTGTCTAACTATTTTTTAAAAATATTTAAAAGGTTCCTGTTTAAAAATAACTCCAGAAAAATATATTTATTTCTAAGACTTTTTATAACAAATAAATATCCAAGTCCGTAAATATGCTTCAAAAAAATAAACAAAATACTGCGAAAGTCTGCATTCAAAAATCAACTTATCAAACTATAGATCTTGATTCTTTATTAAACCCTCTTGGTGGGATTAAAAAGTTCGTAAGTAAAGGTGAAATGATTTTACTAAAGGTTAACCTTTTAAATGCAACAAAACCAGAAAAAGCAGTTGTTACAAATCCTTTATTAGTAAAAAAAACTGCAGAGATGGTCATTAAAGCAGGTGGAATTCCCTATATAGCAGATTCTCCCTCTGGACAATTTACAAAAGGTAGACTAATACGTGTTTACAAAAAATCTGGTCTGCAAAAAATTTCAAATGAACTAGGTATTGAATTAAACTATGACACAAAAACAACAAAAATACAGATTCCATCCGGTAAAAAACTCAAAGAAACACCTATTTGTAATTTTATAAAAAAAGCAGACAAAATAATAGCCCTTCCAAAAATCAAAACCCATTCATATATGACAATGACCCTTGCAACTAAACATATGTTTGGGATAATACCTGGACTTACAAAAGCAAAGTATCATTCCCTTTTTATTAGACGACTCTCTTTTGCAGACATGCTTTTAGATATCCATTTTATAGCATCACCAGATCTAATCATAATGGATGGGATAATTGGAATGGAAGGTGAAGGCCCATCAGGGGGAATACCAGTTAATCTAGGGATAGTTCTTGCATCAGAAAATGCTTTTGCAATGGATATTGCCGTGTGTAACATATTAAACATTGAACCAGTTGGAATACCTGTTTTAAAACAAGCAAAAATAAGAGGGCTATGGCCAAAAGAAATACAATATCCAATACTAACACCACAAGATGTAAAATACAATGGTTTTATTCTCCCAAGCACAGCAAATTATATACTTACCGGGAAAAAAATACCAAAAAAAAGTCCTTTAGTCACAAGTAGATGTATTTCATGTGGATTGTGCCAAGAAATATGCCCAAAACATGCAATTACAAATACCTCCACTGGAGCAAAAATAAACTATCTTAAATGCATCAGATGTTACTGCTGTCACGAAATCTGTCCAGAGAAAGCAATAGAGTTTAAAGACCTTAAATAATTCAAACTATCAATATAAAGACAATAATGTAATTATTATTTTTCTTTAAATTTTCTTTTTACTTTATTGTTATATTTGGAGATATATCCAATAAATGTTGTTTTTCTATTATCAAGATTAATTTTAGAATTTAAATCAAAAAAATAATTTTCTTTATTTAAATCAGGCCTTTCTTGAAACCTATAATTATCCTTTTTTAAATAAGATTCTTTCCTTATTGATTTAACTAAAAAAAATAAACTGACCAAAATTACTGACCAAATAAAACCAAGATCTACAATATCAAGATACTGTTTATTGTATTTATTTATATTAATTATTATAACTTTGTTTTCATTAAAAAAACGCTAAGATAGTTCTATAAGTAATCATCATTAAACAAACAATTCCAACAATGAAACCTGGTGCTATCAATAGTTTCTCTTTGATAATTCTTCCTCTATGTAAATTAAAATCAGTATTAAAAATTTGAATATAAATTTTTTCAAAAATAATATATTAAAAAAAAATAAAAAATATTTTGTGTTTTGGACAATAATTTTTATGCCCGCATCGGGCATGCTTGCTAAGGGTTAGATGCCTCCTCCCATTATTATACATTTTTTTTAAATGGATATGTTTTTTAACCTATTTTTTCAAGTATTTTTCTATTTTTTTATCATCCCATTAATGCTATTATATATCAAATTTCTAAATTTTCTCGGCTATGTATTCAGTCAAGTTTTTCGGCATTTTGTTTAGGCTGGGATAAATCCTTCCCGATTCGTATCACCTCACGAACCAGAACGTCAAAGTCTTCCCGACGGCTGCGGTGATTGGTGTTTACTACATGTAGAACGCACTTGTTTCTGACCGTCGTTGTAGACGGCACAGCGATGCCTTGTTCCTGTAATTCTACTTCGATTCTCTTGTTTAGTTCATCCAATGAAGCATCATCCAGCCCTTTTTTTGTGTATCGGAAGCAGACAGCATTCAATGTAACTGGAGCAGCAAGCTCAAGTTCTGGTGCGTTCTCGACAAGTTCAGCAAGGTAACGGGCTTGGTTGATATTCTGTTGAATCAATTGTCCATACTTGCGCGTTCCATGTTCTTTAAGTGACATCCACGCTTTGAGTGCACGGAATCCACGGGAGTGCTGGAAACCATAATTGCACAACCAGGGTAAATCACGCCCTGTCATACCACGATCGCCCTCTCCATGTTCAATATATGCAGGAGTCAAGGAAAAGGCTTTACGGTGGTCTTCTTCACACCTTACAAGGATGCATCCAATTTCATACTGCATATACATCCACTTGTGTAAGTCAAAAGCCAGCGAGTCAGCCCGCTCCATCCCAGCTACTAGATGTCTTTCACCTGGAGCCAGAACAGCCCATGCGCCAAATGCACCGTCAATATGCAGCCAGATGTTCTCCCGTTGGCAGATATCAGCCAGAGCCTCAATATCATCGATGGCACCGGTGTTGGTTGTTCCAGCTGCGCCTACAATACAGAATGGAAGATAACCATTTTTGCGATCCTCTAGGATGATCTTCTCCAATGCCTTGATGTCAATCTGAAAGTATTCATTGATAGGTACTAGGCGAAGTGCATTGCTACCTAAGCCCAGCAATTCTACAGCTTTCTGTATTGAACTGTGGATTTCATCTGATGCGTAGAGCACCATCTTGGATAATTTGGTATTTATTCCATCTTTGCGCAGATCATAGCCGGCTTTTGTGTTGCGAGCGACAGCCAGTCCAATGAGGTTTGCTGCTGAGCATCCACTTGTTAATAAACCGCTTGCTGAAGGAGGGAAGCCAAAAATCTCTTTGAACCAGTCGATCACCTGTTTCTCCACATAATTTGCGCTATGATAGGCCCCATTACCACAAGCGGTAATATTCATCGTAGCAGCCATGAATTCAGCAAAAGCACCAAAGATGGTACCTGTACCGGCAACCCATCCCCAGAATCGTGGATGGATATTTCCAAGCGGATATGGTAGCACATATTCCAGGAACTCTTTGTAAATCTCTTCTGGAAGTTGAGGGTCGAATGGTAGAGGCTGATTAAAGCGAGCCTTGACTTTGTTGGGAGCATGACGCCAGGGGTGCTGTCGAACCGTTTTCATATAATCCAGCATATCGTCAAGAATCCGGTGACCAAGGGCACGCATGGATTCCCAATCTTCAGGGTCTAAAGTTTTCTCTATATACATTGCTTTGGAATAATCTTTTTTAGTCAATTATTTCCTCTCCCATTGATATTTAAAACATAATATCAAAAATAAACTTTACGATAATACATTAAATTTGCAACATTTTATAAAAAACGGCTTTATACTTATATTTTATTACATTGATTTCAAATAGTGTTAAAATCTATAAATGTAGCATTCGTATTCTAATATTCCAATCCCAAGGCTCATCTCACTTTCAAGATTCAAAAAGACATCATTAAAAAAGCCCAGAAAAAATATGTAAATCTCAACGCATTTTTGGAGATACGTTTCACTGAGTATTTGATAATCAAGGATGTGAAAAGAGTGCTCCCGTCGGGATTATGTGTTAATTGTTTAATGCTCCAACAATAATAAAATGATGGCATCGGGATTCGAACCATGATATGAACCTAATTATATTTTTCTTTCCAAGACAAAAAGAATAAAAAAAAGAAATAAATAAATTTTACTTCTTTTTCTTTTTACTTTTCTTTTTACTTTTCTTTTTACTTTTCTTTTTACTTTTAACTTCTTCCTTATCTTTTTTTCTTTTTTCAAGTAATAAGAATAATAACAACAACAGCAATGCAAGAATAGCTATTAAGATTAAGATGAAGTTGTTTGACTCTGGAGCAGGTTTATCCAATTCCTGGATTATTATTGTTAAATCTTCTGATGTATTTGTTTTACCGTCGTCAGCCTCGATTACAATTTTATATTCTCCAGGGTTTAACCACATATGAGAGGTGTTAAATAGAACACCTGATAGAATGTAATCACTTTCTGTGATGTTCCCGTCGCCCCAGTCAATTGTATATTTAATGTCGTCTAGGTCTTCATCTGTTGAAAAAACACTGAAGGAATAATCTATATTTACTTTTCCTTCAGATGGACCAATAATGACTGGTTTTGAAGGAGGATGATTTGGTACAACAATCACAGCAATAGTTTCATCAGTGTCACTTTTCCCACGATTATCTGTTACTTTTAATTCTATTTCGTATTGTCCTGGAATTAAATATACATGTGTTGAGATTTCACCAACACCAGTTGTTCCATCACCAAAAATCCATTCGTATTTATCTATATAGCCATCCGAATCATAACTAAGTGATCCATTAAACTCTATTTCTTCATCTATGTATCCGATATATGGTTCTCCTGCAGATAAATTCGCAACTGGAGGTTTATTTGATATACTAGTAGTTCTGCCATTTCCCCCGCCTCCACCACCTGAACCTCCGCCTCCCCCTTCGGATGCTACAAAATGTGCTGTAATGTTTTTATCTTCAGTAATGTTGATAATAACCGGATTTGCATTACCACTTAAACTACCACTCCAGTGATCAAATACCCAACCAGATGTGGGTATTGCACTTAAATTTACAGAAGTACCATAAGTGTAATTCTCTTGATCAGGTGTCTTATTAACACTGCCGCTACCTTCTATATTAATTATTAATTTGTATTTTTCTTGTATAAAATGTGCAGTAACATTTTTACTACTATCAATAATTATTATTTCAGAAGTATTAAAAGATTCGATATCACCACTCCAATGACTAAATAAGCTACCATTATTAGCAACCGCTGCTAAAGATACAATATCACCAAAATAATATGGACCAGATGGATTTACATCTACAACACCATCTCCATCAATATTAACAGTGAGTGTGTATAATGATTCAACGAAAACTGCTGTTACATCTTTGTCATCATCAATTATAACTGAAGCAGGATTATCATTACCAGAAATATTTCCATCCCAGTGATCAAAAGCCCAGCCTAAATCAGGTAAACAAGTTAAATTTACAATATATCCATAAACATAAAATGTTTGGTTTGGTTCTTTTACAACAGTACCATTTCCGATAATACTAACATTTAATTCGTATTGATTTTGAATAAAATAAGCAGTAACTGATTTATTACAATTCATAATAATACTCTCAGAATTATTGCTAGAACAAATATCACCACTCCAATAACTAAAACTCCAACCAGAATTAGGAACAGCAGTTAAATTAACCAAACAACCAAATGGGTAATTGCTTAAATCAGGATCAACAACTACATCTCCATTTCCATCAACATTTACATTTAACGTGAAATTTGCATCAGTAACAGAAAAATAAGAAATTCTTCCAGGGCTTGTTGACCAGTGCCAACAACCACAATAATAAATACCTAGTAAAATGGACCAAACACCAACTGTAGATGTTTCATTCAAGAAAAATGAACCACAAACCTCAGAAGTTGATACATCAGAACAATAAACAATATTCCCACATGGATCTTTTATCTTCAATTTTAATGGGTAATTATATCCATAAGCGTTTCCTCTACCATAGACGATTTCACCTTTATAATAAGAGTTTTTTATTGTTGTATAATCACTTTCGAAAGTTCCAACTTCATAGTGACATGCACTAACAGGACCAGTAGTAAATATTATCATTGAGATTAATCCTATTACTACTAATGCTGATATAGATCTTTTCTTATTCATATTCATCACCATTTGAAACTAATTTTCGTTGTTTTTGTTATTAATATGTTATTGTACAATTATTGCCCCATTCCTTTACAATTCTTAGCGGAAAAAATTCTAAATTAATACGAAAATTAAAATGAGCTATAAATAAGTTTGTTAATTTATTTATATATAAATATACTTAAATTATATGTTTTATTTAGAGAGATAAAATATAGTAATATGATAGAAAGTAAATTTTAATTAACATACGTTAATTATTAATACCTCTTTTTTCTTATATTAAGTGGGAGAAAATATGAAGAAATACATAATAACAGGATTAATAATAACGCTACTGATAGTTTCAACCGTACAAGCAATTTCATTTACTATTAACTATGACCCATTAACTGAAGAATTCACCCATACTGTATTTGCAGAAGATTGCACAGCAACTTGGTGCCCAAATTGTCCTATTGCATCTGAGGCATTGTACAATATATACCAAAGTGGGGATTATCCTTTTTATTATGTTGAACTAGTAAATGATATGTCTCCCATTGGAAAAGAAAGAAATCGTGATTATAGCTTTGGTATTTACAAAATTTATGCGTTTCCAACTGTTTATTTTGATGGTGGGGACACAAACTTTATTGGAAGAAAAAGTACAGTTCCACTAACAGAAGCTGAATACCGCACGTTAATTGGGCAAGAAGGTATAAGAACCCCAAAACAGCCTATAACCATGGAATCATTTGTTACTTGGGATGGAAATGCCAAAATAACGGTAATAGTTAATATAACAAATGAAGGAAAACTTCCCTATTTAGGAAAAATCAGATCTTATGTAACAGAAATTGAATCACGTTGGGAGGATTCTACAGGAAAACCCTACCACTTTGCATTACTTGACTATGCAATAAACAGATTTGTGCTATTAATACCAAAGAAAACCAAAACAATTACAGGTAACTTTGATGGTGCAGCCAACCATGGTAATCAAACATATCCAGACATAACATCAGACAATATAATGGTTATATCAACAATTAGCAATTGGATACCACATTATAGACTTGGATACAATTCTGATCCTTATTTACAACGATATTTTGCATTTTTCGTTGATCAAACCACAGCTGCAACTCCTAACTAAAAAAGATGTTATATAATTTATCAAAATAAATTTTTATTTTTTTAAATATTTCTTCTTAAATAATTTTAAATTAAACAAGATTTAAAATCTTTAAATATAAATTTAAATAAATTTTTTATGCTTATATATTTAAATGAATAATGAATTCAATTCTTAAAAATCAAATGGAGTTTTTAATAAATGAATAAAAAAATATTAGTTTTATTCTTGGTTTTACTTTTATTAATTTTAATGATACCCATTACAATTTCAAGTGATATAATACAGAATGTTGAAAAAAAATTATTTTTAAAAACAATTAATTATTTTGATGATGGATGGTTAGAAGAACGTGACGGAATAAAAATCCTTCATCTAAATGGCTCTAATTATGATATGGGTTATCAACATGGGGTTCTTTTAAAAAATGAAATCAATGCTAACTTCCGTGCATTTTGTAACTGGATTTCCGAAAGAGGATTTTCATATGAACAGCTTGTTGAAAAATGGAATATCATGAAACCTTATTTACCTCAATGTTACATTGACGAAATAAAAGGTGTTGCTGATGGTTCAGAATTATCTATTGAAAATGTTTCTGTTTATAATATTGGTTTTTATCTTGTTGTGAATTGCGGTAGTTTTGCTGCCTGGGGTCCTGCCACAGCAGATGGAAGACTATATCATGCACGAAGTCATGATTTCCCAACAAAAATTAAAGATCCAGAAACAGGAACATATTTAGTAGAAACCCAGATTTTGATAGTTCGAAAACCTATTGGTTTTTTTTCATCTGTATCTCCATCTGAAGCAGGTATGGTTACAGCATCAGATGGACTTAATGACATGGCAATAGCAACCGGGATGCTTTCATCTTGGACTGATGATGAAACACTAAATGGAATCAATGTAGGATTTAGAATGAGAATGGTGCTTGATACAGCATCAAATATAACAGAAGCATTAAATATTATCACCTCAAATAAAACATTAGGGTACAATTTTATTGTTTCAGATGGGAAAATTCCAATAGGCTATGCAGTTGAAACAACAGCTAATCTATCATATGCGGGAATTTGGAATAACCCAACTGAGTCAACAAATCCTTTTTGGAAAATTGATTATGTTGTTAGAAGATCAAATATGTTTATTAATTATAGTACTGCAAAAACCCAAAGGAAACAATACAACCCGAGCATATTTCCATTATTTTCTATCTTGTTTAAAAAGAATCAAATGAGTGACACATCAATCTCTGCTGCTGGTCCGTGGGTGCATTATACTGCTATTAGTAAAGGAATAGAAGCAGAATGGGGAAATCTGGATTTGAACAAAACAATGAACGTTCTTCGTAACATTTACCTGGGTAGGACAGATATTAGATATTTTATTTTACACATATTAGGAGGTGGTAAAACTCCTTATCAGTTGGTTTCATGTCCTGAAACAGGTGAATTTGTTGTATCTTTTGCAACAAAAGATAAAAATGCATATGAAAATCCCACACATTATTTTAACTTACTTGAACTTTTAAAGTAATGTTTTAATTAAATATTATTTAATAATTTATTTTGTAATTAAAATTTTTTAAAAAAAATTTAAAATTTTTAACAAAATAATCAGTAAGATTTATTTAATGGTAATTAATATCCCTCTGATTGCGGGGTTTAGACTGGAAGAGAGAATGATTATTATTTTTACAACTTTTCATTCCTTTCTTTCCTCCCTCAAAACAAAGCTAAACCCCCCAATTATTTTTCTAAAAAACAAAAAATAATTAAATACAAAAATTTAAATTTAAATAATGCATTCTATGTTTATACAAGGGGAGGCGAAAAATGAAAAATATAAAAAATATATTAAAAGAAGCTGTTATTTTGCTAATAGCAACAGTTATGGTTTTATCAACTATTAATGTAACAGCAAACACAAAGATAGCAACAAATGAAATAAATAAAATTGAACCGTTAAATCGTGAAATTCTGTTTCAAGATGATTTTGAATCGTATGCAGATTTTGTAATTGATTTTCCACCATGGACCAATATCGATATACATGGCGATCCTACAGTTGGATCAAGTTTAAATGACTGGCCAAATGAAAATTTACCACAGGCATTCATTATATTCGTCCCATTAAATACAACCCCGGCTTGGACAGATCCACTTCTCACACCTCATAGTGGGACTAAGTATGCAGGATGCTTTGTTGATAATAATGCAGGATATATAGGTGATGATTGGCTAATCACTCCACTACTTGGACCCTCAGACTATGACGAAGTTTCTTTCTGGGCGAAATCATTTAATAACCAGTATAATTTAGAAAGATTCGAAGTTGGTATATCAACAACAGATCCAGATCCTTCTGATTTCACTATAATTTCTACACCACCTTATGTAATACCACCATACGAGGCATGGACTCAGTATTCATATAATCTTGATAATTATGATAACCAGTCTATTTATATCGGAATCCACATGATGTCTGTTGATTCATGGCTATTTATGGTAGATGATTTTTCTGTAACTTACACCTCAGGTCATGTTCCAGAACCTGCAATCTGCTGTGAAGGCAATCTTGTTTGGGATGAAGTAACAGCAGGTTCCACAGTAAACGGAACATTCGAACTAAGTAATTGTGGAGAAGAAGGCTCACTATTAAACTGGCAATTTCAATCAGCTCCAAGCTGGCCAGGGGCTATATTTGAAATTGAACCAGACAGTGGACATGATCTAGCAGCAGGAGACAATGTAACAATAACAGTACAAGTTAAAGCACCAACAGAGAAAAAACAAATTTTTACAGGAAAAATAAAAATGATAAATTCAGACAATGCATCAAACTTTTGTGAAATAGATGTATCTCTAACAACACCAAGAGCAAAAATATGGACTGGATTTAACCTATTACAACGAATATTAGAGCGATTTCCCAATGCATTTCCAATCCTAAGACAAATAATGATGTAAAAAATCTAAATAAAAAATCTCTTTTTTTCTTTTTTAAAACTAAATCCAAAATAAATACTTTTTATTTTAAATTAGCAAAGAAAATTTATAAACATTTAAAGAGTTTTATTTGATTAAAATTTTTTAAAAATTATTAATTTTTATTAATTAATATTCGATTTTGAGATAAATTACCAATAATCTAGGAAAAAGTTTTTTTATATATTATTCGTTTATATTAACATATAAATTATCGGAGGAGTACCACTATCTTAAAAAATAGAGCCGTTTTTATTTTAATAATTGTCTTATTTATAGGTACTTGTTTAATTCCTGTATCTCTACCTAAAAAGACTGATACAAATTATAAACAGTGTACAAAGACAATTGACGGTCAAATTTTGTTTGCACCTATGTGGAGTTCTACAACTTATTTAGTAGATAATACTGGAACAGTAAATCATACATGGTCAAGTAGTTTTTTCCCTGGTGTAGCAGTGTGGTGGTTGGGTGACGGGACTATCCTTCGTACAATAAGAGTTGGTATAGGTCCTGGCTCTGGTGGGGCTGGTGGCGGAGTTCAGAAAATACTTTGGGATGGAACAGTTATATGGGATTTTCGATATAATACTAATGGTGTTCTTAGCCATCATGATGTTAAAACCTTACCAAATGGTAATGTGTTGTTAATTGCTTGGGAAACAAAAACACGTTCTGAGGCTATCGCTGCAGGAAGAAATCCAAATTATGTTTCGAATGTTGATTTTAATATTGATCACGTTATTGAAGTCCAAACATCAGGACCTTCAACTGGGGAGATTGTATGGGAGTGGCATGTATGGGATCACTTGATTCAGGATTATGATCCTTCCAAAGCTAATTATGGTGTTGTAGAAGATCACCCAGAGTTAGTTGATATTAATTTTGTGCCTTCAATGAAATCAGATTGGATGCATACCAATTCTATTGATTATAACCAAGATTTTGATCAAATACTCATAAGTGTTAAAAATTTTAACGAAATTTGGGTGATTGATCACAGCACAACAACAGAAGAAGCAGCAAGTCACTCTGGTGGAAACAGTGGGAAAGGTGGTGATATTCTTTATCGTTGGGGAAATCCTCAGTCGTATCGAGCAGGCAGCTCAAGCAATAGAAAATTATTTGCTCAGCATGATTCTTCATGGATAAAGTCGGGTCATCCTGGTGAAGGAAACATTCTTATCTTTAACAATGGAGTTGGTCGTGGATATTCCTCTGTTGATGAAATTGTTCCGCCTGTTGACGAAAATGGTAAGTATTATCTTGAGCCTGGTACTGCTTATGGACCTGAAACACAAACATGGATATATACTGCAAGTCCGCCAGCAAGCTTTTTTGCAGGTTATCTTTCTGGTGCACAACGACTTGCCGATGGTAATACCCTGATATGTAATGGAGATACAGGAAAGATATTTGAAGTAACTCCAGAAGGAATAACTGTTTGGCAATATACAAGTCCTTATCCAACTCCCTCAACAAATAATTTGTTTAAAGTAGTATATATCCCCCCAGAGGAACCGCCTGAACCCGACGTTCCTAATTTGGATTGTAAGGGAAGTCTTTCGTGGACTAATATAAAAGCAGGTGATACTGTAACTGGTAGTTTTCAGTTACAAAACATTGGAGGAGTTATTTCATTATTGAACTGGACAATTATTGCTTCATCTATTGAATGGGGAAATTGGACATTTAATCCTGAATCCGGTACAAACCTTACTCCAGAAAATGGGCTTGTAACTGTTCAAGTATCAGTTGTTACACCTGATGAAAAAAGGAAAAAATTCACAGGAAAAATAAAAATAATAAATATAGATGACCCAACAGACTTTTGCGAAATAGATGTATATTTAAAAACATCAAGAACAACAAATGGATTTAACTTATTACAATTTATATTAAAAAAATATCCGAATTCATTCCTAATATTAAGACATATATTTGGTTAAAAATTTAAAAAATCTCTTTTTTATTTTTATAATCAACATAACTAATCAAATAGGAATCGTGACTTTTGCACAATAAATACTCTTATTACATCTTAATTTCTATTTTGCACAAAAATTAATTATTATACAAATTTGTTCTTTTATGCACCATGTAACGTAAGAATTGCATAACCATCTAAAAAGAAATAATAATAATCACCTGGGGGAGCCCACTCATAAACTTGTTCAACTGAACCATAATAACCAAAAAAATGACCTGCATGGTTCTCTACATTTTCTCCATTAATTTGTAGATTCCAGCCATATAAAGCTAAATTATATGTTCTGTACCTGATATAACTTCCTCTTGCATTGTATCCAATAAAATGAGTAAAAAAATTACCCGGATAGCAGTTTAAACGTCCATCAGTTAGTTTAGTTGTTTTAATTTCTGCAAATAAATAGATTTCTCTGACAGTTTTACCACATGAATCTAAAATATCTTTAATTTCATCAATTGATGCATCACCAGTATTTATAATTTCTATTATAATATTTTTAACGATATTTTTTATTTGATTATCTTTAATAAAAAAGTATTCTCTTAATAGAGGTACCACATGTTTTTTTGTTAATACATCTTCATTTTGAATTAAATCATTATTTACTTTTAATGAATACTTCATTTCTTGTGTATTACAACTTAAAGAACTAGTAATTGGTATTAGTAGCATTAAGATTATTAGTATACCAATTAAAATTTTTTTCATATTCTTTTCCCTCTTTCTATTGTTCATATTTTAAATCATTTATTTAAAACATTGGTAATAATATATCACAAAATGTCGAAAAAAAGGATTCATTCAATATATTATAAATCAACACCGTGCTTTTAAAAATGTTTTATCAACATCGCCGTATTGCTGAATCTTTTAATTTAATAAGAGAAATAATATCTTATGAGGAAATGAAAAAAAGAAGAAAGTAGATAATTAAGTTCAAAGTTTGATTTTTATTTCTATCTTATTATTTGTTCTATTGTTTAAATATCTGATAATGTTTATGTTTTAGAAGGTTTTTTATAAATATTTAATACAAATTTAGTAAGTATTGCCAAAATAATGACAAAAATAGCTGCAGCTGCTGTTATTTCAACGACGATTTGTACTCCGTAAATAGGATCAGGACTTAATCTTTTAATCACAATACCTATTAAAGCCCAGATTATTACCAGATTATATGCTATGTCTTTTCGTTTTATAAGAATTAACACTGATATTAATGTTGCAACAGCAATAACTAAGACAGTCCATGTGCTTTGCCCTAGAAATAGGTCTCCCACATCTAATTTAACTAAAACTGCTGTTATATTAGCAATAGTTGCAACAGTAATCCATCCAAGATAGATACTTATTATTGTATGAACTGCAATTTTTTCCTTTAATGAGACTGTTGTTAAACCTATATCTAATCTAAGATAAATCATTAGCAACGAGATAAACAAGACAAGCATTGCTAAAAGAGAGATTGTTACAAATTCATAATGCCATAAAAATATCCATGCAATATTAGCTAAACTTGCAAGTATAAACCAAATGCCGATTTTTTCAAGGTAATTTGTATTATATTGGCGTTTTGTACTTAAACTAAGTATTTGATAAATCATGAAAATTATTAGGAATGCATATATTATGCTCCAGATAGAAAATGTGATTCCTGCTGGGACAAACAAATTTGGAATTTTATCTGAGAGCTCCTGTGTTGTTTTATTATTTATTGGAAGTATCACTGCAAGAGCATTAATAATTATAGTTGCAAATATAGCAATACTATTTCCTGTTACTAATAATATATATTTATTTTTAATATCCATTAAATTTTCCTTCCTTTAACTAAAATTAGAAATATAATAATTATTAATTATGATTTCTTTTTGTTCCGGCTTTGTCCCTGAAGTCTATTTTGCTCTTAAAGTCGGTTTTTTGCTCCTAAAGTCTAGTTTATAAGGAGAGTTATCAATCTATTCAGCAATGAGAATCGTTCTAAAAATCTTAAGAACAACAAACTTGATATTGTTAAATTCTTGGTCTTATCTTAACAACCGTGAAACACTAAAAGAGAAAAACCATCAACCATTTCAAACCCAGGATATTCACCAGGATAATAATAAGCTATCCCAGAGTGAACATGTCCATAATATCCAATAGCATGTCCACTTTTTTTACTTACTTCATTTCTATCAATTTTAAGATGCCATCCATATATTGAACCTGAATCCTTCTTATATCTTACATAACTTCCTCTAGAATTATAGCCAAACAAGTAAACAAACCTATTTCCTGGATAACAATCTGCTAAACCATCACTCCAATCTGTTGTTTCAATTAATGATAATATATATACTCCCGTAGGGTTTAAATCACTGTTATTAACAATTTGTAGAATTTCCTCAATAGTTGCATCACCTGTAAAAATAAGTTCTATTATTATGTCTTTTACAATTTTTTTAACTGAATCCTTTTCTATATAATAATAATTTATTATTAACGGTATGAGATGTTTTCGTGTTAATTTATTTCCAGATTGAATATATTTAATATTTTGTGATGAGATTTCATCTTTATTTACAATTGATTGTTTAGTAACTACAGCAAAAGCAGCATGAATACCAACTCCAAAAAATAATACAATTATTCCAACTACCAAACCTTTTTTCAATAATGTTTTTTTATGCATAATCCTCCCTCGGTTTACAAATTCTCATCTTATTATATGTATATAAAATATGTTCATAAATTTATCACAAATTGAGGAAAAAAATGGATAAAATTTATATACTTACTCCTAAAGTCTGCTCCAAAAGTCACTTTAAGAACAAAGCCTTTTGTTCCAAAAAACACTTAAATATTAAAATATTTAAACCAAGGAGGTTTTGGACATGAAATCTGTACTATTTGAAAAAAAAGGCCATATTGGATGGCTTACATTAAATCGACCTAAATATCTAAATGCACTTTCTCTTGAATTAATGGAAAAAATTCAAAAAAAGTTGAATATTATTGCAAAAGAAAAAGACATCCATGTTATTATAATAAAAGGAAACGGACCTGCTTTTTGTGCTGGACATGATATGAGTGAATTAGTTGGAAAAAAATATGATATTCACCATTTCCGTAGGATATTTTCAGAATGCTCTAAATTAATGCTGGCACTTCATAAAATACCTCAACCTGTTATTGCTCAAGTTCATGGTGCTGCAATGGCAGCAGGATGTCAATTAGTCGCTGCATGTGACCTTGCTATTGCTGAAAAAAATGCACAGTTTTCCACCCCAGGGGTAAATATCGGTCTTTTCTGCTCAACCCCGATGGTTCCACTCAGCAGGCTTATTGGAAGAAGAAAAGCACTAGATATGCTTTTAACAGGTAGAGTTATTTCGGCAAAAGAAGCAGAAAGATTCGGTCTAATAAACAAAGTTGTAGATCCTAAAAAACTTGCTACAGAAACCAAAAAGTTGGCTAGGGAACTTTCTACGTTTAGCAAGTATACACTTGAATTTGGGAAAAAAATTTTTTATGATCAGATAGATAAAGACGAAGCATCAGCTTATAAACTCACAAAAGAGGCAATTGCTGTAAATTGTCTTTCTGAAGATGCTCAAGAAGGCATGTTAGCTTTTTTAGAAAAGCGAAAACCTAAGTGGAAAAATAAATAAACATTGAATCAGAAAAATCTTAGTTTGTTAATAATGGTCTTCCCTGACTGCTGAAACCATTATTTGGTTCATAAGGATTAAACGCGGGATCCCCATACAACGTTCTAACATAATAAGTGGGAAGTTCCTGATCAACTCTTTTTTCACCCCGTAAGGCTTCACCGACACTATAATTATCAATTATCATATGATTTTCAAAAACCTCCAAACCTGCCTCTGAACCTGTTTCACGAGTAGATCCTACAAAGCAGTTGCAACCTGCATGAAGCATAGCAAGTCCTATATTCATCTGTGGAGGAATTCCATCTACGCGTCCCATCAAACATGCAGAAGTAAGAAAAATACTTGGTTTTGTAAAAATCCAATTTTTTACATGCGCTACATCAATTGATTTGGAATAATAATCAAAACCATATAGTGATGGAGCAAACCAAAACCAATCCCCGTGACCAAGAAATTCTATATAATTTGAACCTGTATAAGTTTTTAATAAAGCACTAATCTGTCTACTGTTTCTAAAATCACCAAACACCCTGGATTTAAAACCATATTTTCTAATTTCAATAGAATAAGGTATCTGATGGAAAATCCCGCCTGTTTCACCAAATCCCTCACCAAATACAAAGCTGAAACGGTTATGCCAATCTCTTGGTCTTTTTGGTTCGCCACAGATATCCTGATAAAATAAAGTTCTGCATATAAGTAATGAAACATCCTGTACGTCCCAACCTATTATCCTTCCAACTGAGAGATTCCAATCAAGCGAATATGGATTGTCAGATGCTAGCCCTTTTTCCGGTAATCCTTGCTGAGAAGGGCCATAATAATACATGGGTATCATATTGGAATCAGCAAGTATTGCTAGCCATGCAGAGCTATTTAGATAATTATCATAAATGCTATGATTATTTAGAAGCAATAACGTGTTTTCAATTTGTTCTATTGTATAATTTACTTTTTGATTTGTGAAATTGTGTAGACTCTCGTTATAACATGGACCGGTTCCCGAACCATCTGCAACAACCGCATAATCAGGGCTTGTAATTTCAAAATCAGAATCAGCAATTATTATTCCTCCATGAGCACTTGTAAGATAAGGAGCAAGTATTGATAGATTTGGAATAAAAGACATATGTGGTTTTTCAAGTGTAGAGATATTAACAGAAATTCCAAAATCAAAATTTACCATAGAAAGCCCTCTCTGCGAAAAATATCCACCTTTAACTCCGTTATATATTTTAAAAACAAGTGAATAATTGCCGGATGCGTTACTAGTAAGTGTTTCCAAATATGCTTTTCCAATTTCAAAGGACAGGCTATTAGAATAAGCAACTAGGTTTCCCCAGGGGTCATAAAGAAACATATAGATAATAGGATCAATAGGATTGATTTTATCTATTATTTGTGTATTTTTTCTAATAATATTTCCAAGAATTTTTACTTGATTAATACCATTTGGAATACTTATGTTAAACTGTTTTACATCTGTACCTATAATGTTAATCTCTTTTCCAAGTATTGTTAATTTAATATTTTTAATATGATCGGTAAATTCTGTTTCGTAATATTTAGTAACAAAAGAATTTATAGTATCAGATGGATTTGTCAATGTAATATAATTAATGCTGCTGAATTGATTTTTAATAGTTGTAATAATTATGTTTTGTATTTCTTCTATAGTTTTTAATGTTGTAATGCTAATATTTGGAAGTGTTAATTGGATATCTCCTATTACAAAAGCATTTGAGACATTAAGAGTGCTACAGATCTCAAGTATTTCCATTTGATTGTTATCATAAATAATTATAGGGATGTTAAGATAACTTGCAAGAGGACTTGCAACAAGACTCAGTTGATATGCATCCTCTGTATTATAAGGCACAATTAGTAAATCTGTAACATTAGTAAAAGCAAGTGTTGCAAGATTAATAGAAACATTTGGAGGACTACCCAATATCTCTGTTGTTTCATAATCAGACTGTAATTTTTCACCTAAAACCAACAAATTTTTATCTTTATTACTTAAATATTGACTAAGAAACATCTCTTGATTATCAGAGAGTTTTTCATCATGCTTTACAATTAAAGGTATTAATCCTGTTGAGTTATTATCTTTGTCGTACCAGCAAGCAACATATGAAGCTATTATTCCAAAAAAAGGATTACTATCTGGAATAATAATTACTTCTTGTATCAGTTTACGATTTGAATTTAATTGGTATAAATCTAGAGAAGCAGGATTATCCTCTTTTATATTTTGTGCATAAATTGTAATTGTAGATTGAAAAATTATTAGTATAAATATAAAAATTATATTTTTTTTATTCATTATATAAATATAAATACAAATCTAATAAAAATCTTTCTATTACTAAATTATTCAAAAATTATTGAGTAAATTTTAAATAATAAATTGGTATTATTAATTAACACTTGTTAATTCGGGGGTTAATAAATTGAAAAAATTCGTATCAATTTTAGCAATAGGAATTTTAATACTAAGTGGAATTGGAGCTGCTTCTGTAACAAATGATAACACTTTTATTTTGAAAATAGAAAAAAAACAAATAGTTTTTTCTGAACCTATAATATTAAATGAAGGCGAATTTGTAACCTTAAAGCTAAATGAAGCAACAACATCACTTTTAGATGCTGGAAAACCATCATTGCCTGTTGTTACACAAGTATTTGAATTTCCATTTAAAACAAAAATTAATCATGTTGAGGTGATTTATTCCGAGCCGAAAAACATGATTCTATCCAAGGAAATAAAACCTGCTCCTGAACCTGTATTTTTAAGTAAAGAACTACAGACAACATTCCAGACAGAAAAAAATATTGAAACATACGAAAGAGCACAGTTATATCCATCAACCACATTTAGTTACACAGTAGGTGCAGGATTATCACTTGATGAACATGTTATTTTTCTTGTAGTAAGTTGTTACCCAGTTAGATACTCTCCTGCAAATAGCATTATCTACTACAGCGAAAGTGCAGAGATTAAAGTTACTTATGAAGAACCTGCCAATCCAGTTTCATTCCCTGAGGAATATAATCTTTTAATTATATCACCCTCAGAGTTTTCAAACGAGCTACAACCTTTAATATATCATAAAGACAATTATGGAATCGGTACCTTAATTAAGACAACTGAAGAAATATACAATGAATATAATGGCTATGATGAAGCCGAGGAGATAAAATATTTCATAAAAGATGCATTGGACAATTATGGTATTGAATATGTTTTACTTATTGGTGGAATTGAAAAATTACCTATAAGAAATACATGGTTATTCCGAAGATACCATGATCATTACTATAATGAAACCGTACCGACCGATCTTTACTATGCAGATATATATGATGAAAATGGCAGCTTCTGTGACTGGGATTCAAATGGTAATCATATATTTGGAGAAATTTATGAAGAAGTTCCTGG
>Ga0209635_10000078_pt1 | contig 55084 bp, 47 predicted proteins | sample DeeMarSWOR230_32_FD_187463 | JGI IMG/M metagenome (GOLD analysis project Ga0209635, IMG submission 187463) | Marine sediment microbial communities from White Oak River estuary, North Carolina - WOR-2-30_32 (SPAdes) (version 2) | ecosystem: Environmental > Aquatic > Marine > Intertidal zone >...
CGTGGAGGATAATCCGAATCGGGCCTGGTTCGAGGCGCTCAACACCGTGCGGCACGCGGCGGAGTGGGAGCGTGAGACGGTGAGCTCCGTCCTCCACTTCAGCGAGACCGCGGCGGTGCGCTCGGCGGTGAGGGCCGTGCAGGACTGCGTCGGGCAGCAGGAGGAGTCGCTTGTCGCGAGCCTGGAGCGTGAGGCCGGGACGTTGGGGGCGCGGCGGGCCGAGCGCGGCGAAGCGGTGGACAGGCGGATCCCGGTGCGCTTGACCCGTGGTCCGCTCGACTTCGGTCTTCCGGCCAGCAGACTGCCCGAGGCGGACGCGCAGTGGTACTCATCGCCCGAGTTCACGCTCGGCGGCAACGCGCGCTTCGAGCTGGTGGACTTCATCGATGGCACGCGCTCGGTGACACAGATCCGCGACGTGATCAGCGCCGAGTACCGGCCGGTATCGATCATGGTGGTTGCCCGCTATCTGGATGACCTGGCCCGGGTCGGGGTCGTGGGCTGGAAGTAGTATCGAGGTAAATCAGGCCGGATCAGCCGATTCACAGGTTTCCGATGGCCGCGGTGCACTAGCGCATCGCGGCCAACCTTGTTACAAGGGAATTATGAGCCTGCTTCATCTCTACCGATCGCCGGGACTGTCGCTGGCGGCGCGCAGCGCGCTTCTGCAGCGGGCACAGGAGCGTATCTCGTCTGACATTCACAGCCTCGAGACCGAGTACTGCTTCAACATCGACGCTGGCGGCGAGCTCACGTCCGACGAGTCACGGATCCTGATCTGGCTGCTGAGCGAGACCTTCGAGCCGGAGCTGTTTGGTCGGTCCTCTTTCCTGGACCCTGAAGCCGGCGTCGTCCTGGAGGTGGGCCCGCGGATGAACTTCTCGACCGCCTGGTCCACGAACGCGGTCTCGATCTGCCACGCCTGTGGGCTGAAGAAGATTCGGCGCATCGAGCGCTCGCGCCGCTACCTGCTGAAGGGCGTCTCGAAGCTGAGCGAGGATCGAGCCTGGGCTTTTCTGGCGGAGGTCCACGATCGGATGACGGAGACCCCGTACCCCGAGCCTTTGCAAAGCTTCGAGACCGGAGTGAAGCCTGAGCCGATAGAGAAGATCCCGGTGATGGAAGAGGGCAGGGCGGCGCTCGAGCGGATCAACCGAGAGATGGGGCTCGCCTTCGACGCTTGGGATCTGGACTACTATACCGACCTCTTCCTGAACAGAGTCGGCCGCGACCCCACGAACGTGGAGTGCTTCGATATCGCCCAGTCCAACAGCGAGCACTCGCGGCACTGGTTCTTCAAGGGTCGGCTGGTCATCGATGGTGAGGAGATCCCCAAGCACCTGATCGCTCTGATCAAAGAGCCGCTGGAGGCGAACCCGAACAACAGCGTCATCGCGTTCAAGGACAACTCCAGCGGCATCCGCGGCTACCCGATCCGGACCATCGTCCCTGCGCACCCTGGCGAGCCGTGCCCGTTCGTGGCCGCGGACCTGGACTACCACATCATCTTCACCGCCGAGACCCACAACTTCCCGTCGGGCGTGGCACCGTTCCCGGGCGCCGAGACCGGAACCGGTGGTCGCATCCGCGATGTCCACGCCACAGGTCGCGGCTCTCTGGTCGTCGCTGGGACGGCCGCCTACTGCGTGGGCAACCTGCGTATCCCCGGCTACGAGCTTCCCTGGGAAGACCCGGGATTCAGATACCCGAGCAACCTGGCGTCGCCGCTCCAGATCGAGATCGAGGCGTCGAACGGGGCATCGGATTACGGCAACAAGTTCGGCGAGCCGGTCATCCAGGGATACACGCGCTCGTTCGGGCTGCGGCTCCCTAACGGCGAGCGGCGCGAGTGGATCAAGCCGATCATGTTCACCGGCGGCATCGGCCAGATCGACGCTCGGCATACCGAGAAGGATAGCCCCGAGCCGGAGATGTGGGTGGTGAAGATCGGCGGGCCCGCCTACCGGATCGGCATGGGCGGCGGCGCGGCGTCGAGTATGGTACAGGGCGAGAACGTCGAGGAGCTCGACTTCAACGCGGTACAGCGGGGCGACGCGGAGATGGAGCAGAAGGTGAACCGTGTGATCCGCGCCTGCGTCGAGCTGGGCGATCGCAATCCCATCATCAGCATTCACGACCAGGGGGCCGGCGGCAACTGCAACGTGCTGAAGGAGATCGTCGATCCGGCGGGCGCGCAGATTGAGATCCGCGAGATCCCGCTGGGCGACGAGACGCTGTCCGTGCTGGAGATCTGGGGCGCCGAGTACCAGGAGAACGACGCGCTGCTCTTGCGGCCGGAGCACGCCGATACCTTCAGGGCGCTGTGTGAGCGTGAGAAGATCCCTGTGGCCTTCGTGGGCAAGATCACGGGGGATGGCAGGATCGTGGTCCACGATGAGGTCAGCGATTCGACGCCGGTGAACCTCGACCTCGAGGCGGTGCTGGGTCACATGCCGCAGAAGACGTTCGAGTTCGAGCGCATCCCGGCCAAGCTCGAGCCGCTGCATCTGCCGGATGATCTCACCGTGCAGGATGCCCTCGAGCGTGTGCTGCGGCTTCTGTCAGTAGGGTCGAAGCGCTTCCTCACCACGAAGGTGGATCGCAGCGTGACCGGGCTCATCGCACAGCAGCAGTGCACGGGCCCGCTCCAGCTCACCGTCGCGGACGTGGCGGTCATCGCGCAGAGCCACTTCGGGACCACGGGCGGGGCCACCGCCGTCGGCGAGCAGCCGATGAAGGGGCTGCTGAACACCGCCGCGATGGGGCGGATGGCGGTGGGCGAAGCGCTCATCAACCTGGTGTGGGCGCAGGTGAGCGCGCTGGAGGACGTGTGCTGCTCCGGCAACTGGATGTGGGCGGCCAAGCTGCCGGGCGAAGGTGCGGCGCTCTACGACGCGGCCGCGGCCATGCGCGACGTCATGCTGGAGCTGGGCATCGCCGTAGATGGCGGCAAGGACAGCATCTCGATGGCGGCGATCGCACCGGGCCCGACCGGCGCGGACGAGACGGTGAAGGCGCCAGGCGAGCTGGTCATCTCGGCCTACGTGACGTGCCCCGATATCACCAAGACGGTGACGCCGGACTTGAAGCTGCCTGGCAGCGGGCGTTTGCTCTATGTCGATCTCGCCAGTGGGATGCACCGGCTTGGCGGCTCGGCGCTGGCACAGGTGTACGGACAGATCGGCGACGAGTCACCCGACGTTGAAGACGCGGGCGTGCTGAAGCGGGCCTTCAATGTCGTGCAGCAGCTGATCGGCGCGGGGAAGATCGCCGCGGGCCACGACCGGAGCGACGGCGGTCTCATCACCACGCTGCTGGAGATGGCGTTCGCCGGGAACCACGGGATCGAGGTCGATCTTCAAGATGCGGACGCCACGAGCGCCATCCCGTTCCTCTTCTCCGAGGAGTTGGGGCTTGTGCTGGAAGTGAGTTCCGAGGCCGAGGCCGAAGTCCTTGCGGCGTTCAGACAGGCGAATGTGCCCTGTATCGCCATCGGCAGCACGACGAACGGTACGAGCGTCACGGTCCGTTACAACGGCGAGAAGGTCCTCAGGGACGACCTCCGGTACCTGCGGGATCTCTGGGAGGCGACCAGTTTCCAGCTCGATCGATTACAGGCCAACCTGGAGTGTGTCGAGGAGGAGGAGCGCGGCCTGCGCGAGCGGACCGGTCCGAAGTACGTCGTGCCCTTCACCCCGAAGCACACGCCGACGGCTATCCTGGAGAAGAAGGAGAAGATCCCCGTGGCCATCCTGCGCGAGGAGGGTAGCAACGGCGACCGGGAGATGACTTCCGCCTTCTACGCGGCCGGCTTCGAGCCTTGGGACGTGGTCATGTCCGATCTCTTGAGCGGCAGGATCGACCTGCGGCGCTTCCGCGGCGTCGTCGGAGTTGGCGGCTTCAGCTACGCCGACGTCCTCGACTCGGCGAAGGGCTGGGCCGGCGTGATCCGCTTCAACGGCGACCTCTGGCGGCAGTTCCAGGAGTTCTACGAGCGGTCGGACACGTTCAGTCTCGGGATCTGCAACGGCTGCCAGCTCCTCGCCCTGCTCGGGCGGGTGCCCTGGTCAGGCATCCCGGACGAGCGGCAGCCCCGCTTCATCCAGAACGCGTCCGGGCGCTTCGAGTCGCGCTTCGTCGCGGTGCAGATCCAGAAGAGCCCGGCGATCATGCTGCAGGGCATCGAGGGCGCCACGCTCGGCATCTGGGTGGCGCACGGCGAGGGACGCGCCTTCTTCCCGGATGCGACTGTGCTCGATCGCGTGATCGAGGATGGGCTCGCGCCGGTTCGTTTCGTGGACGATGACAACCGCATCACCGAGGTCTACCCGTTCAACCCGAACGGCTCACCGCACGGCATCGCCGGCCTCTGCTCGCCGGACGGTCGGCACCTCGTCATGATGCCGCACCCTGAGCGCTCCTTCCTCAAGTGGCAGTGGGGCTGGATGCCCGACGAGATGAAGCGCACGCTGGAGGCCTCACCCTGGCTGAGGATGTTCCAGAACGCGCGGGAGTGGTGCGAGCGCACTGCGTGACGGGCGATCGGCACCTGTCAGCTGCAACGAGGTTTCCCGATGTTTCGTATACGCACGTGCAGGGGCGCGCCCTCGGGAGGTAGGAGTCATGTCCAGCCGCCATCTGGCACTGGTGCTGATGATCGTCAGTGCGGCAATTTCGTGCGGCGACGACGGCGGGGGTCGCGGTCACTTCGGATTCGGTCGTCCTGGAGAAGGCTCGCGCTCAGCTTCGGCTTCCCGTCAGCCAGCGGGATCTCTTCATCAACGGCCCAATCGCGCGTGGCAACGGGGGCCACAATCTCGACTGGAGCTGTAGGGGATTCGGGAGGTGTGGTTGACAGGGTCAGGCTGCGAATATATCTTAGTAGTGAGATGAATAGTACTGAGATATCGAGCGCGCCCAAAGGGCAAGCTGCCGCGCTCAAGCTCTGGGTCGTGCTGGCCCGCGCCTACGCGGCCATCGAAGAGCAGGCGGCGCATCATGTGGCGGAGCACGGGCTCACGCTCGCCGAGTTCGGCATCCTCGAGGCCCTCTATCACAAGGGTCCCATGCTGCTCTGCGAGCTGCAGCGCAAGATCCTGGTGTCCAGTGGTGGGATCACCTATCTGGTGGACCGCCTGGAGGCTGAGAAGCTCGTACGGCGCCGTCCCTCAGCAGAGGATCGGCGGGCTCGCTATGTGGAGCTGACAGGGCAGGGTCAGCGGTTGATCCAGCGGGTGTTCCCGGAGCACGCCCGCAGGCTGAGCGAGGTTCTCTCGGCGCTGAGTGGGCGTGAGCAGAGGCAAGCGGCGGCGCTGTTGAGGAAGCTGGGCCGCCAGGCGGCGGGCTTGGAGTAGGCGGGTGAAGGGCGGGCCTGTTTTTATTTGGGCCCTGATATCTCAGTGCTGAGGCTTTTTCAAACCGAGTGACAACGCGATGGAGAGTATGATGACTCGACAACATACAGCGGCGATCCCGGGGATCCACCACGTGACAGCGCTGGCCAGCGATCCCCGAGCCAACCTGGACTTCTACAGCGAGGTGCTCGGGCTCCGACTGGTCAAACGGACGGTGAACTTCGACGATCACGGGACCTACCATCTGTACTATGGGGACGAGCTGGGCCGCCCGGGCACGCTCCTCACGTTCTTCCCCTGGCCGAGTGCGGCGCGCGGGCGGCGCGGGGCGGGTCAGGCGACGCTGACGTCGTTCCGTGTACCGGCGGCATCGCTGGGCTACTGGCGCGAGCGGCTGGGGCGGCTGGGGGTCGAGGTCGAGGGCACGGGCAGGCGTTTCGATCGCGAGCTGCTCACGTTCGTCGATCCCGACGGGCTGAAGCTCGAGCTGGTGGCCAGCGCGGACGATGCGGTGTTCGAGCCCTGGCGTGACGCTCCTGTCGCGGCGGAGCAGGCCATCCGCGGTTTCCACGGCGTCACGTTAGCGGCGTCGGCGTTCGAACTCTCCGCTAGGTTCCTGGGGGATGTGATGGGGTTCGAGTTGGTGGCCGAAGCCGGCGAGCGCCGGCTGTTCCGGACGGGGAGCGGCGCTGATGCAGCGGCGGTGGAGCTGGTGCGGGTGCCAGCCGAGCCGGGCGGGCGGATCTCGGCGGGCACGGTGCACCACGTGGCCTGGCGCATTCCGGGCGACGAGGAGCAGCACGATTGGCGCGTCTATCTGGCGGGCCGTGGCGTCCACGTCACGCCGGTGGCCGACCGCAACTACTTCCGCTCGATCTACTTCCGTGAGCCGGGCGGTGTGCTGTTCGAGATCGCCACCGATCTGCCGGGCTTCACGACCGACGAGTCGCGCGAGGAGCTCGGTCGGGAACTCAAGCTGCCGCCCTGGCTCGAGCCGCAGCGGGCGCGCATCGAGGCCACACTTCCGACCTTGCGCCAGAGCGCGGTGGCGCCTAGCGAGTGACGGGCCTCATCCGTATGCGAGGTTCTTACCGGGTATTGCCTTGACAGCGCCGGCGCGCTAGCATGCGCGCTCGGGATGGCTGAGGACGGTCTTCGCGCTGTGGGTCAATGGTGCGAACGTGTTCAGCCATCGCCGTTTTTGCCGGTCTTGCCAACCGCGCTGCGACGGCGTCTCTGCACTCATCTGCACAGGCCCGAATAAAGCAGAGCCGTGCGTGTAGTATGAAGTGGGCGATTAGCACGGCTCCGATCATTCTAACCAGTCATATTGCTGATTTGTCTCTGGCCTATGAACGCCGTCGAGATACGCAACGTCACCAAGCGCTTCGCTAGAGTCACTGCCGTAGACGATCTGTCGCTGGACGTTCCGCAGGGCAGCGTCTACGGCTTCATCGGCCCCAACGGGTCCGGGAAGACCACGACGCTGCGTATGATCATGAACATCTACTATCCGGACAGCGGCTCCATACGTGTGTTCGGCAAGGAGCTGCACGGGGCGTGCACCGACCGCATCGGCTACATGCCGGAGGAGCGTGGGCTCTACAAGAGGATGAAGGTGCGCGATGTGCTGTGCTTCTACGCTGAGCTGAAGAACGGAAAGGACGTCCGGAAGGAGGTGGACCGCTGGCTGGAGCGACTCGACCTGACCGACTGGGCGAACAGGAAAGTCGAGACGCTCAGTAAGGGGATGGCTCAGAAGGTCCAGTTCATCGCCACCGTCGTTGCCCGGCCCGAGCTGGTCATCCTCGACGAGCCGTTCACCGGTCTGGATCCTGTGAACACCGACGCGCTACGGGAAGCCGTGCTTGAGCTTGGTTCCGGGGGCACGACGGTGATCTTCAGCACCCACGACATGAACGTCGCCGAGAAGATGTGCGACTTCATCTTCATGATCTTCAAGGGCAGGAAGGTGCTGGACGGCACCTTGGCCGCGATCCAGGACCAGTACGGCAGCGACACGATCCGCATCAGGGCGGAAGACGGCAGCGCCGCCCTTCAGGGGCTGGCCGGTGTGGAGAAGATCAGCGACTTCGGACAAGTGCAGGAGTTGCGAGTGGCGCCTGACCGTGACCCGCAGGAGATTCTCTCCGCTGTCATGTCTCGCACACGCGTTCGCAGCTTCGAGCTCGCCAGGCCGTCCTTGCACGACATCTTCGTGCGCATCGCCGGCCCGGAGGCTCGGGAGGTGAGCGATGCGTAAGGTCCTGCGAGTCGCCAAGCGGGAGTATCTGGCCACGGTCCGCACCAAGGGCTTCATCATCGGCCTCGTTGTGGCGCCGGTCCTGTTTGGCGGAAGCGCCCTGGCGATGTTGCTGTTCCGGAACCAGGTCGATACTCGGGACAAGCTGATTGCCGTCATCGATCGGTCGAGCCTGGTCGCCGATGTTGTCATCGCGGCGGCGGAGCAGCGAAACGCGGCAGTGGTCTACGACACGCTGAGGGGCGAGCGGGTCCGGGCGCCCTATGTGATCGAGGTCGTGCCGCGGGACGACGTGGATCCCGACCGCCAGCGGCTGGAGCTATCGAACCGGGTGAGGCGCGGTGAGCTTCACGCATTCGTGGAAATCGGTCCGGGAGTCCTGCACCCGCGCGAGGACACGGCGGTCTCGCACATCAAGTACTATTCCAAGAGCGCAGCTTTGGACGACCTGCGCGGCTGGATCGAGCGGCCGATCAACGGCCAACTGCGCGAGCTGCGGCTGGCCGAGGCGGGCGTCGATCCCACCACCGCCGAGGATATGTTCGATTGGGTGGGCGCGGTGCCTATGGGGTTGGTCAGGGTCGACCCGGAGACGGGAGCGGTCGCCGAGGCGGAGCGAAGCACCGAGGCCCAGGCCATCGTGGCACCTCTGGTCATGCCGATGCTGATGTTCCTCATGATCATGTTGGGCGCCGTGCCCCTGCTCAACGCGGTAATGGAGGAGAAGTCGCAGCGCATCGCCGAGGTGGTACTCGGGTCCGCCACGCCCTTCGAGTTCATGCTGGGCAAGGTCCTGGGCGGTGTGGGCGTCTCGTTGACGGCGGCGACCGTCTACGTGGCGGGCGGTGTGTTCGCCGTTCAGCACTTGGGCTGGGCGGACTACATCCCCTATCACGTGCTGCCCTGGTTCTTTGCTTACACCCTGCTGGCGATCGTCATGCTGGGTGCGACCTATGCGGCGTTCGGCTCGCTCTGCAACGATCCGTCGGAGGCCCAGTCGATGATGCTGCCGGGGATGCTGCCGGTGATGATCCCAATGTTCGTGCTTGTGCCCGTGCTCAGGGAGCCTACGAGCACGTTTGCGACTGGACTCTCATTCGTCCCGTTTTTCACGCCGATGTTGATGTTGATTAGGCAGACCGTGCAGGAGAGCATCCCCGTGTGGCAACCGTGGGTGGGTGTTGCGGGGATGATCCTCTTCGCGGCCTTCTGTGTCTGGGCAGGGGGCCGCGTCTTTCGCGTCGCGATTCTCATGCAGGGGACACCGCCCAAGCTTGGCAACATCGTCCGTTGGGCGCTGCGAGGCTAGGACGAGCGGTCGCGAGGTTGGGCAGGGTCAGGGGCTCGCGAGTGAGCGTCAGCGACGATTGAGAGGCGTTGGACCGTTCGCTAGTTTGAGGTTTTACACCTTTGTGCGATTGGGAATTCAATCGTCCCGAAGGGCAGGGGGCTGACGCTGCCCGCCGCTGCCGGGATCAGCCAGAGGAAGGGAGCATTGAGAAGATGAGACTACATCAGCTGTGCGCTGTTGCGCTCACCGCGGTGATCGCCGCCGCATGTGCTGGCGGTGGTGTGGAATGGTCCGGGACAATCACGGACAGCGCGGGCGTGGCGATCGTCTCCAACCCCGCTGAAGGCATGTGGATGGAGGGCGACGCCTGGACCGTTGAGGAGGAGCTGAGGATCGGCACGCTCGAGGGTGACCCGGACTACATGTTCGGGCAGATCGGCTTCCTGACCGTGGACTCGAACGGCCGGATCTTCGTGCTCGACGCGCAAGCCCAGCAGATCAAGGTATACTCCGGCGACGGTGTCTATGAACAGACGATCGGAGCTCGTGGCAGCGGGCCGGGCGAGCTGTTGCAGGCGACGTTCGTCCTGATGGGGCCGGGTGACACACTCGTCGTGCCGGACCTTCAGAACTTGCGGATCAACCGCTACGCGCCCGACGGCTCGAGCCTGGGAAGCTCGCCGCTGGATCTGCAGCAGGGGATTCCCTTGGTCTTCCAGGGGACGCCTTCGGGTGTGCTGGTCAGGCAGGTGCGGCAGTTCGCGTTTCCCGGCCAGCCGGAAATTGAGGAACCACACGACGCCATTGTCACGTTCGCCGTCGACGGCACGGTCTTGGACACGCTGCGTACGTTCCCATCCGGCGAGACGTTCCGCCTGTCGGGCGGCGCGCCAGAGTTCAAGTTCTTTTCGCCGGAGCCGTCCTGGGACTATAGCGATGAGTTGGGGCTGATCTACGCGGTCAATGACGAGTACCGGATCGGCCTCTATTCCGCCAGGGGAGAGCTGGAACGCGTAATCAAGATGCCGTTCGAGCGTGCATCTGTGGGCGAGCGGGATAAGGAAGCGTTGATGACGTTCCTCAAGCGTGCGTGGGCGAACCTTGGGGTTCCACCGGAGGCGATCGCCCAGCTCGAGTCCAGGGTCAGTTTCGGCGAGTTCTTCCCAGCGTTCGCCACGGTGACTGCGGGCCCGGAAGGGACCGTCTGGGTCCAGCACGGCCAGGCGCCGACCGAGCTCAGCGATGAGCAGCTCGAGAACTACAACCCGCTCGAGGACACCGGGGCCCCCGAGTGGGACGTCTTCGATGGTGCGGGACGGTACCTCGGCATCGTCACCATGCCGACTCGCTTCGCGCCGCGCATGATCCGGGGCGACAGGATCTACGGCGTGTGGCGTGACGAGCTGGACGTCCAGTACGTCATGAAGCTGCGGATCGTCGGGATGGAGGGTGACTAGCCGGACGCCACGACCCTAGAGAGCTGACGGAGAGGGGAGCATCTTCACCGTCGTTGTCCGGTAGTCGCTGGAGTCCAGCGGCTGCCGGACAACACGCTTTTGCACTGAGCGGAACCCGAGACCCGCTCGAGACGGGTGCCACAGGTGTCTGCCGCTACCTGAGCGAGGACGGCGCGACGCTCATGCCGGAGGCGCAGAACATCTGGTGGATGCCCACCACCAACGAGATCGTGCGCTCGCTTGTGCGTCGCGGCGCGAACGCCGGCTGCACCTGGAACGGCGCGGAGGGCAGCGCCGACTGTGAGCTGCAGCCCAACAAGGACAGCCCGCTCTGGGCATCGGACATGGATCCGGTGTACTACTGGTCCGCCGACGAATATGATGAAGAGTATGCGTGGTAGGTCCCGTACACCGGCGGCGGGCGCTACGGCGGGCTGATCAGCTGGCAGCCGAAGCGCTGGGGGAATCCGCGCCACGGCTACCGCTGCGTGCGTGAGCCGGAACCCGTGCGCGAGTGATCCGCCGCAAGAGCTCGCGTGTCATTCTGCTTTGCCCTCGGCGCGCCCTGGTATGCTCGGACTGTGGCAAACCTGACAGTGAGTGGTCGCATGGCCAAGATCGTCAGCATTCACGAGTATCATTTAAAGCCAGGCGTCGAGACAGAGCAGTTCGAGCAAGCCCTCCGTGAGGCTTCCCAACGTGGACTTTTCGAGCTGCCGGGACTTGTGAAGCACCGATTTCTGAAGGGCATCCGTGGCTCGCGGCGCGGCGAGTATGCGGCGCTCTGGGTGTACGAGAGCCGGGCGGCCTGGGAGCGACTCTGGGGTCCGGTCTATCGTCCCCGGCCGAAGCACGATTACCCCGACAACTGGAGGATCTGGGAGGACGAGGTCTTGGCGGCTTTCCTCGACCGAGATCCAGATCGCATCCGGTTCACGGCCTATGAAGAGCTCTAGTACCGGGCACCGTCGGTGGGCACCCCTGAGTCGTATGCGATAGATGGCTCGTAGGACCTTCTCACATGTCGTCGGCTTCGACGACGGATCGTTCGACAAGTACCGGCAAGCTACCGTCCCGGTGGTCGGCGCCGTCTTCTCGGGGTTGCGGCTCGAGGGTGTGCTGTGTGGCCGGGTGCGGACGGACGGTGCGAACGCCACCCGCGTACTGACCCAGACGGTCGCGTCGTCTAAGTTCGCGGCCCAGCTGCAGCTGGTGCTGCTGCAGGGTATCGCGCTGGGCGGGTTCAACGTGATCGACTTGCACGGCCTACACGAGAGCCTCGGGCTGCCGGTGATGGTCGTAGCGCGCCGGCAACCGCGGCTGAGCAAGATCCGTGAGGCGCTGCTCACGCGAGTTCCGGGCGGGGTGCGGAAGTGGGCGCTTATCGAGAAGCTGGGGCCGATGGAGCCGTTGGCGGGCGTGCACGTGCAGCGGGTGGGGCTGACGCGTGAGGAGGCGGAGCGGGTGATTCGGAGACTCGCGGTGAATTCCAACATCCCGGAGCCGCTGCGCACCGCTCACCTGATCGCTGGCGGGATCGCGAGAGGCCAGAGCCGCGGGCGCCCGTAGGCAGGGGCGAGCCAGCATCGTGCGCCGACGACCTCACTTGAACTGGTGGACCGGGACATGTATCGTGCTCTGAGCCCGCAACGGGCCTCTCCTTCAGGGCTGGAGCTTCTCTGTCCACGCCCGACAGCCGCGTCGAGAAGGGGCGGTTCGCGCCCGGCTAGAGGATCACTGTCATGGTAGATCCTAAGGCGCCGCGGAAATCTCTGATCAGGGACATCTTCGTTTGATACTGCTATGAAAGAACGAGATCTGCGGCCGGCGGCGGTGGCCGGCCAGTTCTATCCCGGGAGCTCCCGAGCGCTGAGTGAGCTTGTCGACGGCTTCTTCGCCGAGGTCCAAGCGGAACCGCAGAGCGTACGGGCGGTCATCGCACCGCACGCGGGCTTGGTCTACTCGGGCGCCTGCGCTGCCCAGGTATTTGGCCGTGTACAGATTCCTCCTGTCGTCGTGATTCTCTCACCCAACCATACGGGACGCGTCAGCGCGCCGGGCGGTGCGAGCGCCTGGAGCCGGGGCGGATTCGAGACGCCGCTGGGTACGGTGGCGATCGCGACCGAGTTCGCCGAGAAGCTCGAGGAGCGCTGTGCTCTGGTCACGCACGACCCGAGCGCGCACTGGGGTGAGCACGCTGTCGAGGTCGAGCTGCCCTTCCTGCTCAAGCGTTCCCCACAGAGCGCCATCGTTCCTATCGTGCTCGCCTGGGAGGACTGGGAGCGCTGCAAGCAGCTCGCCGATGGTCTCGCCGGGCTCGTCGCCGAGTGGCCCGAGCAGGTGCTGCTCGTCGCGTCCTCGGACATGACGCACTTCGAGTCGGCACAGCGCGCTGCGGCAAAGGATCGCATCGCGCTGGCCGCGGTCGAGCGGCTGGATGGAGAGGAGCTGCTGCGCGCCTGTGTACGTGAGCACATCACGATGTGCGGTCGTGCTCCGGCGGCTGTAGTCGTTGAGGCGGCGCGGCAACTCGGCGCGACTCGGGCGGAGTTGGTGGATTACCGGCACAGCGGCTGGGTCACGGGCGACGATTCGAGTGTGGTCGCCTACGCCGGTGTGGTGATTCAGTAGCGGAACTCGAGCCGCCGAACGGTCGGGGAGATGCCGGCACACGGGAGCGCGGCGTCCGAGCAGAGCGAGGCGCGCCTTTTCCTAGATCCCAACCTCCACGTCATCTTCGGCGTCACCTTGATGGCGGTGCTGGGCGTCTCCAGCATCACGCCGGCGTTCCCCCAGATCGCCAGAGCGCTGAACCTCACCCCGGGCGCGGTTGGGCTACTCGTGGCTGTGTTCACCCTGCCGGGGGTCATTCTCACGCCGATCCTGGGTGTGCTGGGTGACCGGTTGGGCCGCAAGCGGATCCTCGTCCCCTCGCTGCTGCTTTTCGCCGTCGCCGGTACGACCTGTGGCCTGGCCCGTGACTTCCAGCTCTTGCTGGCGCTGCGGTTGTTACAGGGAGTGGGCGCAGCAGCGCTGGGAGCCCTGAACGTCACGATCATCGGCGACCTCTACCGGGGTTGGCGGCGCGTTACGGTGATGGGCTACAACGCGAGTGTGCTGAGCATCGGTACGGCGCTTTATCCTGCCATCGGAGGGACACTGGCCCTGCTTGGATGGCATTTCCCATTCTTCCTGCCAATCGTGGCTTTGCCGGTGGCGCTGTTGGTCGTGCTGCGGCTGCGCAATCCGGAGCCGAAAAGCGATGTGCGGATCGGCATCTATCTGCGCAACACGCTTGTCAGCATCAGAAGTCCACAGGCGCTGGCGCTGTTTTTCGCGAGTCTCATCAGCTTCGTCATCATCTACGGTGCATTCCTCACCTATCTGCCATTCTTGTTGCGCCGCTCGTTCGGAGCCTCGGCGTTGCTCATCGGCCTGCTGTTTTCCACCACGTCCGTGGCGACGGCGATAACCTCGTTTCGCCTAGGCCGGCTGGCGCGCAGGTTCTCGTCGCGGAACTTGATGAGGTTGGGATTCGCCTTCTACTCGCTGGCGCTCGTCGGTCTGGCCCTGGCTCCGACCTTGTGGCTGCTGCTGGCGCCGACCCTGCTGTTCGGTGTGGCGAACGGGGTGAACATTCCGAGCATCCTGACGATGTTGAGCGGGCTGGCGCCGGACCAGTACCGCGCGGTCTTCATGTCCGTGAACGCCATGATCTTGCGACTCGGCCAGACGCTGGGGCCGCTGGTGGCCGGGGTGATGCTCCAGTTCTGGGGCATCTCTGGCGCCTACTACGGGAGTGCTGTGCTCGCGCTGGCGACGCTCGGCGTCATCAGCCTGGCCGTAAGGGCGGAGTGATGTCTCAAGCGGTCGCCGGGGGCGATAAGGGAACTGTCCTGATCTGCGCTGGGAGATAGCTAGCATGCACGCTCGTCCTGCTCTGTGGTTGCTGATCTGGGTGGCTCTGAGTTACGCTGCCTCGCTTCCGGGTGCCTTCTTCGCACCCGGCGAATGGTACCAGGGGCTTGCCAAGCCGCCCTGGCAGCCGCCGGATTGGGTGTTCGCGCCGGTCTGGACCGCCCTGTATCTGCTGATGGGCATCGCCGCCTGGCTGGTGTGGAGCGACAAGGGGTGGACGTGGGCACTCGTCTTGTTCCTAGTCCAGCTGGCACTCAACGCGGCTTGGACCTGGCTGTTCTTTGGGCTGCAGCGTCCGGGGCTGGCGCTGTTCGGGATCTGCCTGCTGTGGCTCGCGATTTTCGCGACGCTGATCGCCTTCTTGCGGATCCGACCCCTGGCCGGGGGGCTGCTGGTCCCCTATCTGGCCTGGGTGACGTTCGCGTTGATTCTGAACGCCGAGCTGTGGCGGCGGAATCCCCTGACCTGATCGTTGAGGATGATATCGGTATATAGACACGGGAATTCACGCAGGGGAGGTCGGTCAATGAACAGATGGATGCGTTGGCGTACGGTGATCGTACTGTTTCTGTTGGCGCTACCGACGCTCAGACTGTCGCTCGCGGCAGCTCAGGAGCAGTCGTCGTTCGACCGTTACTTCGAGGCCAGGACGATGCGCGTCGACTACTATCATACCGGTAGCGCGACGCAGGAGATCATCAGTCTCGAGCGAGCTGTGGCGGACGGTGCCTGGGCGGGCAACCGGGTGCGGTTGATCGATGATCTCCGGCTCGGCAAGTACTTTTTCGAGGTCGTGGACGCCGAGAGCGGCCAGGTGATCTACTCGCGCGGCTTCTGCTCGATATACGGTGAGTGGGAGACGACGGGCGAGGCGCGCACATTGCACCGGACCTTCCATGAATCCTTGCGCTTCCCCTGGCCGAAGGAACCGGTTCGCATCGTGCTCCAGAAGCGCGGTGAGGGGAACGTGTTTCAGGAGATCTGGTCGTTCGACCTCGACCCGGGCGCGCGCTGGGTGAACATTGCCGATGCGCCGCCGCAAGGCAGAGTCTGGACGCTATTCGAGAGCGGCCCGCCGAGTGGGAAGGTAGACATCGTGCTGCTGGGCGAAGGGTACACCGAAGAGGAGCTGCCGAAGTTTCATGCCGACGCCCGGCGGTTAGTCGACGAGCTGTTCTCGGTCGAACCGTTCAGGGGTCGCAGGTCCGACTTCAATGTGCGCGCGATCGACCTTCCCAGCGCCGAGTCGGGGGTAAGCCGACCGCACGCCGGCAGGTATCGCAGGAATCCGGTTGGCACGCAATACAGCATCTTCGACTCCGAGCGTTACATGTTGACCTATGACAACCGCACTTTGCGTGACGTGTTGTCGGCGGCGCCCTACGACTTTGTGGCGATCCTCGTGAACGAGAGGCAGTACGGCGGTGGCGGAATCTACAATTTCCATATGACCGCGGCGGTCGATTCCGATTTCTCCGATTACGTTTTCGTGCACGAGTTCGGGCACCACTTCGCGGGCCTGGCCGACGAATACTACACCTCTGATGTCGCCTACGAGACGGGTGGCGAGGTACATCCGGAGCCGTGGGAGTTGAACGTCACGGCGCTGCACGATCCCCAGAGGCTGAAATGGCGAGACCTGGTGGAACCAGGCACACCGATCCCGACGCCATGGGACAAGGAGGCGTTCGAGGAGCACGGCCGCGAGATCCGCAGGCAGCGCCAGGAGTTGATCGAGCGCGGTGCCAGGGAGGCTGAGTTCGACGAGTTCTTCCAGAGGCAGCGCGAGAGCGAGAACCGCATCCTCGCCGCGAACAGGTATGCAGGGAAGGTTGGAGCCTTCGAGGGCGCGATGTACGAGACAGTTGGCCTGTACCGGCCGGAGATCGACTGCATCATGTTCTCGCGCAACCGGGTAGAGTTCTGCCAGGTCTGCCGTCGCGCGATCGAGCGCATCATCGACCTCTATATCGGCAAGTAGACGGACCCTGGATTTGAGGTCAGGCGGCGACATGAGTTCACCTGCCCTCGAGGGAAACGAGGAGGAGATGATCGCACGCGAGTCGGCCGGCACGGCACGAGCGTTAGGCCTCTGGAGAAGCACGGCGCTCGTCGTCGGCAACATGGTCGGCTCGGGAATCTTCCTGCTGCCCGCGGCGCTCGCCGCCTACGGCGGCATCAGCGTGTTCGGCTGGGCCTTCTCGACAGCGGGTGCGGTACTCCTCGCCCTCATGTTCGGGCGCCTGAGCCGCCTGTTGCCGAAGGTCGGCGGACCGTACGCGTACAGTGCGCGTGGGTTCGGCGATTTCATCGGATTTCTGGTGGCTTGGGGCTACTGGATATCGATCTGGTGCGGTAATGCGGCCATCGCGACGGCATTCGTCGGCTATCTCGGCTTCTTCTGGGCTGTACTGGCCGAGAACACGATGGTGGCCGGTGCCGTGGCTGCCGGCGCGATCTGGTTCCTCAGCTGGGTGAACGCCATGGGCGTGCGCAACGCCGGGATTGTCCAGGTCGCCACGACAGTGGTCAAGCTCTTGCCGTTGATTGCCATCGGGACGTTGGGGCTGTTCTTCTTCAACGTGGACAACTTCAGGCCGTTCAACCTGAGTGGAGAGCCGGCCTTCCCGGCCATCACGGCCACGGCGGCTCTGACGTTGTGGGCCTTTCTGGGCCTGGAGTCGGCGACCGTGCCTGCGGACGACGTGAGCGACCCACAGAAGACGATCCCGCGAGCCACGGTCCTCGGTACCGTGAGCGCCGCTACCGTCTACATACTGGGCACCGTCGCGGTGATGGGCATCATCGCGCCGCGAATGCTGGCGCACACCACCGCACCGTTCGCTGACGCGGCCAGCGCCATCTGGGGGAACTGGGCGGCCTACGCCGTCGCCGCCGGGGCCGCGATCTCCTGCTTCGGCGCGTTGAACGGTTGGATTCTGCTCCAGGGGCAGATTCCGTATGCTGTGGCGAAGGATGGCCTGTTTCCCGGTCCGTTCGGTCGTCTGTCGGGGCGGGGCACGCCGGTGGTCGGGATAGTGGTCTCGAGCGTGCTGGCGACCGTGCTCATATCGCTGAGCTACACCCGGGGCCTGGTCGAACAGTTCACCTTCATCATTCTGCTCTCCACGCTGACCAGTCTGGTCCCGTATGTGATGTGCTCGATGGTCGAGCTGATGATCGCGGACCACGGTCGTCGGCGCTGGCGTCTCGGGTCGTCGCTCATCCCGGTCCTGGCATTCGTCTTTTCACTCTGGGCTATAGCCGGCGCGGGCCGGGACACGGTGTACTGGGGTTTCTTACTCCTGTTGGCTGGCGTTCCCGTATACGTCTGGATGAAGCGGCGACGTCAGGCCCTGGAGCTGGGAGGGGCAACGTGACCGAAGTGAAGAGACTGGTAGATCTGGTGGACTATCAGAAGGGGTCGGTGGTCAGCCGGGCGATCATGAAGAGGAGCACGCCACGGAGGACGCGAGGATGAGATCAGGACACAGACTCACGGGCATGACGAGCCGGAGTTGGGCTCGGATGATTCCGGCCTGCCAACTGCTTGGCATCGCTGCTGTTAGCCTGCTGGCGACGGCGGCTCCGGCGCAGCAGTCGGTCGATCTCGGCGAGCTGGATGCGTACTTCGCGGTGGCGCGTGAGGATTGGAGGGTCCCGGGATTCGCCGTCGCCATCGTGAAGGACGACGAGGTGGTGTTCGCCAAGGGCTACGGCGTTCGCGCATTGCGCGAGCCCGGCAGAGTCGATGAGAACACGCTATTCGCCATCGCCTCCAACACCAAGGCGTTCACGGCGGCGGCGCTGGCAATGCTCGTAGACCGTGGCACGCTAGGTTGGGACGACCGTGTCATCGACCACCTGCTGTACTTCCAGCTGTACTCCCCGTACGTCACGCAGGAGATGCGGGTGCGGGACCTGCTCTGTCATCGCAGCGGCCTGGGAACGTTCTCGGGTGATCTGCTCTGGTATGGAACGGGCTACACCAGGGAAGAGGTCGTGCGGCGAGTCCGTTATCTGCCGTCGGCCGGTGGCTTCCGCGCCGACTACGGCTACTCGAACATCATGTTCCTGGCGGCGGGTGAGGTTCTGACAGCGGTGACGGGGAGGCGCTGGGACGAGTTCATCGAGACGGAGATCTTCGAGCCCCTCGGCATGGCCAACTCCTACACCTCGGTGGACAGTCTGCCCGGCAAGCCGAACGTGGCGACGCCGCACGCCGAGAAGGGCGGTCGAGTCATGCCGTTCCCGTGGTATGACTGGGACAACATCGCGCCCGCTGGCGGCATCATCTCCAGCGTGAGCGATATGGCCAAGTGGCTGAGGCTGCAGCTCAATCGTGGTACCTGGGACGGGCGCACGTACTTCAGCGAGGCGGCATCACGCATTATGTGGACACCCCACATGTCCTACGAGGTGAACAGGGCGAGTGAGGAGATGTACCCGTCGACACACTTCCGCGCATACGGGCTCGGCTGGGGCCTGATGGACTACCTCGGCAGGAAGGTGGCGAGCCACGGGGGCGGCTACGACGGGATGTTCTCCCGGGTGGCGCTGGTGCCCGAGGAGAACCTTGGCTTGGTGATCCTGACCAACAGCAACAGCAACCTGCCGGTGGCGCTGACCTACAAGGTCTTGGACGCGTATCTAGGCGGCGTGGAGCGGGACTGGAGCAAGGAACTCCTGGAGCGGGGCGAGCGTGATAGGCAACGCAGCGAGGAGGAACGGGCGGCGTTCGAGCGCGCGCGGGTCCCGAACACGGAGCCGTCGCTTCCACTCGAAGCGTATGCGGGTGTCTACGGCGGCCGGATGTACGGGGATGCGATTGTAACGCTGGAGAACGGGCACCTCGTGGTTCAGTTTCTGCCGAACCCTGACCTGACAGGCGACTTAAGCCACTGGCACTACGACACGTTCGAGGTCGAGTGGCGGCACGAGTTTCCGTGGTTCGGCAAGGGGACCGTGCAGTTCCTGCTGGATAAGACGGGCAATGTCGTCGAGATGAAGGTCGATGTGCCCAACGAGGACTTGTGGTTCACGGAGCTGGAGTTCAAGAGGAAGGACTAGACCGAGCCGAGGCGTGCAGGGACGCGCCGGTTCAACTGAAGACGGTAGGCTGAGAGTCGCCATGTGCCGCAGTACTCGGGCCTCGCCAATCGCTGTCCTGTCTCACACGCTTTTCCTGTTGCTGGTCCTCGGAGCCGTCTCGTGTGAGTCGGACGGTGGACTTGATGTTGACCCGAGCTCGCCCGTCAGGTTCCCACTGGATTCCTGGAGAGTGTCTCAGCATTTCGGAGTCTGGAACGACTATGCCGGGGGCTACCATCTGGCTGAGGACGCGCGTGCTTCGGGTGGCACCCGGGTGTATGCGATGGCGGATGGTGTGGTCGGTGGGATTTTCGTCGCACCGGAGGTGCAGGGGTACGGGGCAGTGATGATGATCGAGCATGAGATCGGCGGGGAATTCGTCACGTCGCTCTACGGGCACGTGAGCGCCCGGCGCGGCTTCCCGGTCTCAGAGGGTGAGGCTGTAACGAAGGGGCAGCTCATCGCCTATATCGCCGATGACGACGAGGATGGGGGCCCCTGGCCTCCGCATTTGCACTTCGGGATCCGCAAAGGCCGCTACGACATCGACGCGCAGATCTGCGGCTTGTGGCTCTACGTGGGCTACACCCGCGCCTGCGAGGGAGTGTCGCATGAGCAGCACTGCAGCTTCTGGCATGACCCGACGAATTTCATACGCTCGCACGGGGGCTGAGTGTCCGGTAAGGCACCGCGCTTCTCGCTGATCATTCCAGCCTACAACGAGGAGGGCTACCTGCCGCGTCTGCTGGACACTGTTGAAGTCGCCAGGGAGCGCTACGGCGGCGGACCGGAAGCGATCGAGGTCGTGGTTGTTGATAACCTGTCTACTGACAGGACCGGCGAGGTGGCTCGCGCGCTGGGGTGCCGGGTCGTGCGAGTCGAGAAGCGGGTTATCGCGGCTGCGCGCAACGGCGGTGCCCATGCGGCGCGCGGGGAAGTGCTGGCCTTCGTGGATGCAGACTCACGGATTCATCCGGAGACGTTCAACGCCATCGATCGTGCTCTCGCCACGGGCAGGGTAATCGGCGGTGCTACAGGCGTGAAGCTGGAGCGGCTTTCGCTTGGGCTCGCGGTGACCTATGCGTTGATGGTTGCGTTTGTCTGGATAACCGGTTTGGATGCGGGTGTCGTCTTTTGCCGTCGCGATGACTTCGCACAAGTGGGAGGATACAACGAGGAGCGTCTGTATGCGGAGGACGTCGAGTTCCTCTTGCAGCTGAGGCGTCTCGGCAAGACGCGCGGACAGAAGCTGGTGCGGTTGACCTGGGTGAAGGCCGTGGCCTCGACGCGCAAGTTCGACAAACACGGCGATTGGCATTACGTGACCACGATGTTCGCCGAGGTTCTGCCGCGGCTGGTGATGGGGCGGGCACCTGGCGATTTCGAGCGGACCTATTGGTACGAGGATAGATAGCGGTGTTTGGCGAGACGCCTGCGAGCAGGCGTCGATCGTGAAGACACGCCGTGTGGGAAGGAGCGTTTTCAGGCTATGCGAAGCTTTCTACTGGTGGCAGGGGCTGTCGCACTTACTGTTACCGCAGCCACGAGCGAGACAGCCATGATCCAACAAGAGCGAACCATCACGCTTCCGGAGCCGCGCCAGGACGGGGAGATGTCCGTCGAGGCGGCATTGCTTCAACGTCACTCGGTGCGCGAGTACTCCAGCGATCCAGTGACCCTGGCCGAGCTATCGCAGCTGCTCTGGGCGGCGCAGGGGATCACGCACTCGCGCGACATGAGAACGGCACCTTCGGCTGGTGCCCTCTACCCGCTGGAGCTCTACGTCGTCGCCGGGCGGGTCGACGGCCTCGAGAGGGGTCTGTATCGGTATCGCATCGGCCACCACGATCTCTTGGAGGTGAGCCGGGAAGACCTGCAGGACGAGCTGACCGCCGCGGCGCTCGGCCAGGACTGCGTCGCGGACGCGGCGGTGCTCATCGTCGTCGCCGGCGTCGTCGAGCGGACCGCCGTCAAGTACGGTGAGCGGGCGCTGAGATACGTGCACATGGAGGTGGGGGCCGTGGCGCAGAACGTTTATCTGCAGGCCGCCGCCCTTGGCTTGGGCACGGTCTACGTCGGCGCCTTCCGGGACGCGCAGGTCAAGCAGGTCCTACAGATGGCGGAGGAGGAGGACCCGTTCGCCATCCTGCCGGTTGGCAGGCCTTAGTGACGGACCTGAGCCCGGGCGGCCGGGCTCAGGCGGCTACGGCGTTGGAGCGGCCTACCGCTCGGACCGGGGCGCCGGTAGCGGTGGCTTCTGATCAATAGGAATCGGCGCCTCGTAGGGTCTCCCCTCGGTCTGCTCGAGGAAGAAGGCCCTGGCGCGCTCCAACAGCGCGGGGTCGATCAGCAGGTCGACCGCGCTGACGGCGAGCACCTTGGCAGCGACCACCGCGCCGCGAACGGCGCCGTCCGTCCCGTGTGACGCCGTCGTGGCCCAGTTGTGCCAGGGTATGCCCGCCGGGGCCGTGGTCACGCGGAAGCCGGCCGTTGGCGCGATATAGGAGACCTCGGCCACGTCGGTGGAGCCGCCGCTCACCGGTTCCGGCTCGTCGGCTAGCGGCTCGATCCCTGTGTCCAAACCCTTCTCCTCGATGCCGAGCGAGCGCTGCAGTTGGCGGGCGAACTCCTGGTCTTCCTCGCTGAACTGCGGCGCGCCCACGAGTTCGAGGTTTCGCTGAACGGCTTCCAGCAGCGGCCGGTTGAGCAAGAGCTCGTGGACGCCGGTGATCAGGTTGACCTTGTATGTGGTTTGAGTTGCAGCGGCCGCTGCCTCGGCGATCTGGAGCACCCAGTCGTAGTACTCCTTGACTCTCTCGCGATCGACCTCGCGCACGTAGTACCAGACCTTCGCGTACTCAGGGACCACGTTCGGCGCTCCACCGGCGGAGGGGATGACATAGTGGATGCGCGCGGTGGGCCGCACGTGCTCGCGCATCAGGTTGACCCCGTAGTCCATGAGCTCCACCGCGTCGAGCGCGCTGCGCCCGTTCCACGGGTCGCTGGACGAGTGGGCAGGTTGCCCGAAGAACTCGACCTCGAAGTTGTTGAGCGCACGGCCCGGCTGGTTGCGGACACCCGTCTCCAGACCGGGGTGCCAGTCGAGCGCCGCATCCAGGTCGTCGAACACACCGGCCTTCGCCATGTAGACCTTGCCCACCACGGTCTCCTCCGCCGGTGTCCCGTAGAGCCGTATCGTGCCGTCCAGGCCGTGTTCTTCCATGGTGCGCTTGACGGCGATGGCGGCGCCCACCGAGGCTGCTCCGAACAGGTTATGGCCACACCCGTGCCCGTTCGTCACACCATCCTCGCGTGCGGCCCGGTAGGGTACGGCCGCGTTGCCGACGCCAGGCAGCGCATCGTACTCGGCGAGGATCCCAATGATCGGCCGCCCGCGGCCATAGGACGCAACGAACGCGGTCGGCATGTCAGCCACGCCCCGCTCGACGCGGAAGCCCTCGCTCTCGAGGATATCAGCCAGGAGGGCGGCCGAGCGCGTCTCGCGTAGCGCGATCTCCGCGTAGCCCCACAGCTCCATCGACATGCGGTGGATCTCGGACGATAGCTGCTCCACCTGCTCGAGCGCGGTCGCCTTCTCGGTCGGCAGCGTCTGCGCCGAGAGCGCTCCGGGACCGAGGGTTGCAAGCACCATCAGCAATGGAAGGCACACACTGTGTCGTGACAGGGTCATGGCGAGACTCTCCGGCCTATGGTTTACTTCAACCTGCCTCTCAGGATCTAGAAGAACTCCCAGCGGGCCTTGCCACCCAGCGCACGTGCCGCGACATCGTACGCGACGGGCAAGCCGTCGTCACTGTTAGTGAGTACCACGATACCCCAACCGCTCCTGGGGTAAATAACCATCACACTCTTGAAGCCGAAAGTCATGCCCATTTGCCAGAGTGCATCGCCCTGCTCGCTGTGCTGAATGCCGATGCCCAATCCCCAAGAGAAGTCGTCATCAATGCGGATCTGCGGCGTACGTATCTGGACCGCGAGTGACCGACTCAAATAGCGCGGGTTCACCAGTTCGATCAGGAAGTTGGCGAGATCCAGGGCCGTCGTACGCAGCGAACCTACGGCACTGGGTCGCGGTGAAGGTACTCTGGGGATCGGCACGCTGAGCGATGCCGACAAGCGCAGCAGCACGACGGCAGCAACCAGGGCAGTGATGACGCTGAGGATGCGGAGTGGCCCTCCTTTGGGCCGGCGAGTGAAGGCGAGAGCCAGGAGGCGCCGGCTGATCATTAGGGCCAGGATGAAGACTACAGCGAAGCTGAGCGCGCACACGACGCTGAACAGTGTCAAGTTCGGCAGGGCCATTCCGATGACGACGCCGTGGAGCAGTAACGTCAGGACCGCCGCCAAGCTAAGGATACCCAGCCACATTCTGCGGGGAGGATGCCACTGACCGGTGCTCATGCGCACGAACGGTATCCCGACCAGCAGAATGGCGATGAGCAGGCCGACGAAGGGGATCAAGAAGGCGAGCAGCGGGAAGATGCAGGTCATGTGACCGTTCGCCATGCGACGCAGGATATCGGGAGTGTTGACGAAGCTGCTCGACAACATCTCCAGCGGCTGGAACACCAGCTCGCGCGCCGCCTCTTCGAGCGATCTTCCTGTTACCTGCTCGATCGCCTCCTGCATGTACAGTGCGCCGACACCTGAATAGAGGAAGTCCGTGCCAGGCTTTAAGGCGATACTCTTGTCGAGCGGGAACAGGTTGTCGGACAGGCCTGAGCTGTGGGAGGCGAGATGCCGCAGCGTGATCCTGTCGGCGTGCCGGGCAGGCGGCAGCCAGGGATCAGAGAGGTAGGCGGCGATGGGTCGGTCGAGTGACAGTCTGCCCTGGTCCACAAGGCGGAGAGCCGCGTAGGCGGTCACCACCTTGCTGTTGGAGGCGACCTCGAAGGCTGTCGCCGGCGTGACGGCCGCCCCGGTGAAACGGTTAGCATGGCCGAAGCCTGCGTTCCAGACGACCCGGTAGTCGCGGATCAAGCTGATCGCTAGTCCGGGCACACCGGCCTGGCGCATCCTTGCCGGAATATAGGTTTGGAGGTCGAAGATGATGTCGTCAACAGGCTCAGAGACCCGCAGCGGCGGCTCCTGGCTTTGCAGTGCCGGTCGCTGGCCCTCGGCAACCCCGGCGGACACCTGCACGGCGGCGTGAGACGTTCCCGGGAGCGCCAGGACAAGAGCCGCCAGGGTCCCGCGAAGCGTGACGGTGAGAGGGCAGCGCTGAGCGGGCATAGCCTCTGTCTGTTGGGTGTCGTTGAGGGGCTTCGCCCCTACAACATGGTTGCGCGCTGCTGTCGCTTCAACTATCTAGGCGTTGCTGGCCGTTGCTGTCCAACCTGAACAACGTGGGACTATGATTCACATGGAACGAACGACCCGGGCACTCGCCGTCTTTCTCTCTACCTTGGCGGCCTTGCTTGTCGCCGGCGAGGGGCGAACGCAGACCGTTGGCGACTCGATCACATTGCTGACGCGAGCAGAGCGCAGCGGCTACCGGGAGACGAGCCGCTACGCCGACGTGATGGCGTTCGTGGAGCAGGTGGTCGAGGCGTCGCCGCTGCTGCATCTCACGACCATGGGCTACAGCATGGAGGGCCGAGCTCTTCCCGTGGTTGTGGTGGGCGACGTGGACGACGCGAGCGCGGAGGCCGTGCTGGCGACCAACAAGCTCCGGCTGTATGTCCAGGCCAACATCCACGCCGGCGAAGTCTGCGGCAAGGAGGCCATGCTGCTGCTGCTGCGGGCGCTGGCCAACGGCGCGCACAGCGAGTGGCTGGACTCGCTGGTCCTGCTTATCGCTCCGATCTACAACGCCGACGGTAACGAGCGAGTGCGTCTGACGAACCGGCACTACCAGCACGGGCCGCTAGCCGGGATGGGCGAGCGCGCCAACGCGCAGGGCCTCGACCTGAACCGCGACAACATGAAGCTCGAATCGCCGGAGGCTCACTCGCTGGTGGCGTTCTGGAACCGGTACGATCCCCACATCGTGATGGATCTGCACACGACGAACGGCACCCGCCATGCCTATCGGTTGACTTACGCGCCGCCGCTCCATCCGAATACCGACGCACGGATCGTCGAGCTGGCGCGCGAGCAGCTGCTTGCCCAGGTGACGCGGGCGCTGAAAGCCAAGTACGATTGGGACTACTACTACTACGGCAACCTTCCCTGGCGCGGCATGGACGTCGAGCGCGGCTGGTACACGTTCAGCCATCAGCCGCGCTACCTGACCAACTACGTCGGGTTGCGCAACCGCATCGGCGTCCTTAGCGAGGCTTACTCGTACGCCACGTTCGAGGATCGGATCCTGGCGACACTGCACTTCGTCGAGGAGGTGGCCGAGGTCGCCTACCGGCACGCGTCGGCGATTCGCCGTGTCGTGGACGAGGCCGACCGCGCGCAGATGGTGGGTGCCGAGCTGGGACTGCGTGCGACGTTCCAGCGGTCCGAGCAGCCGGTCGAGATCCTGATAGGCGAGGTCGTCGAGGAGCGCAACCCGTTCACGGGGCTGACGATGCTGAGGCGGCTGGACGTCCGTCGCTCGGAGCGCATGCCGGAGTTCGGCACGTTCCGGCCGACGGAGACGGAGCGTGCGCCTGTGGCCTACCTGGTACCGCCCGACCTGAGTAACGTCGTCAACCTGTTGGACGACCACGGGATCGCGTGGACGCAGCTCGAGGAATCTGCGACACTGAGGGTGGAGCGTTTCGTCATCGATTCGACCACGGTAGCCGAGCGCGAGTACCAGGGCCATCGCCAGCGTACGCTGTTCGGGCGCTACGAGGAGACAGAGGTGACGGTTCCCGCCGGTACGACGGTCGTGCCGGTCGAGCAGCGGCTGGGGCGGCTCGTCTTCACGCTGCTGGAGCCGCGTTCTGACGACGGGGTCGCCAACTGGAACTTCCTGGACGTGGCGATCGAGGCGGCTCCGTACTATCCGATCGTGCGAACGTTCAGGCGCTCGTTGACAGAAAGAGAGTGAGGCGATAGGTTTGCGAGCGCTGAGAGTACCAGTGACGCGAAGAGGGACCTGGCTCGCGCTCGGTCCCCTTTTTTCGGACTTTCTGCGAGAGTCGCCGGAACGGCCAGGGTGAACACCAGAGGTCGAGGACGGCAAGCCCAGCGCGGGGGCGACGGGACCGCGATAAGTCGGTAGGTACGGCATGGCCGACTCCGACGGAACATCAGCACAAGGGGGTACGGCAGATGCGTACTACCGGAACGGTCAAGTGGTTCAACGACAGCAAGGGTTTCGGCTTCATCACGCCGTCGGACGGTGGGAAGGACTGCTTCGTTCACTTCTCAGCCATCCAGGGTGAGGGGTTCAAGTCTCTCCAGGAGGGCGAGCAGGTGGAGTTCGATGTGGTCGAAGGCGAGAAGGGCCCGGCTGCTCAGAACGTGACGAAGATTGGCGCCTGAGCCGAACTCGGCGCCATGATGAAACGGGGCCGCCTCGAAGCGATCGGGGCGGCCCTTCTTTTGGCGTGGCGGCTGGGCGGAACCGCTCTCAGTTGTCGAAAATCCAATCCCAGTGATTCGACGCCCGCCCGACCACCCTGCTGACATCCTCCTCTAGGAGGAACCCACGCTCGACTAGGGAGCGCGCCACGCGCTCGGCCAGCGCCAGATACTCCTCCTTGTTCGAGTAGAGGCTCTCGATACTGGGCCTTGGGTCGTTCGTGGCTCGGCGTTCTTCCTCCGTCTTCGGCAGTGGGATGTAAGTGCCGATAAAGTCGGTGAGCTCGTCGGTGCCGCCGGGGAAGCCGGTGCGCAGGTTCCACGGCGCGTAGGTGGCGAGCGGCGCCAGGATCTCTACGGTTCCGACACCACCCGGCTCGTTCCCGAGTGTGTCCACCTGAGGGACTAAGGTCGGGAAGGCGGGTCCGAGCTCAGGCGGCTGCTTATCGACGATCCCCTCGGGCCAGCGAGATCCATAGTCCGCGCGGTAGGCCTCGTGCGCGACGCTGGGGAACTCCACATCGTGTAGCTTCGGGAAGTCGACCTCGTTAATCGACACGAGCGTTCCAGCATCGATTCGGGGATAGGCGCTGGCCGGAGGTTCGCTGCCGTCCCTCACCCACTCCAGCATCCGTACCAGCAAGGCTCGCATCTGCACGAGGAAGTCGAGCGGGTTGCCGCGATAGGCGCGGGAATTTGGAAGCCGGCTGTCCGCCGGCGGTGGATAACGTCCCACGAAGTGCTGGCCGCTGGCCAGATGATAGATACGTTCGTTCGGGTAGAGCTCGAGATCCTGTGTGCCATCGATCGTCGTGTGCAGCAGCGATGCGGCGCGGCCCCAGTACTCGTAACCCGTGTTCGTGAAGAAGATGTACGGGAGGTTCGCGTCATCGTGCTGGTGCGCGAAGAGCCCGTCGGTCCAACCCGTCACCGGATCGGTCTGCGCCCGGCTGCTGAACGGGAAGATGTCGGTGGGATAGAAGAACGCGGAGTAACGGTGTGCGTCGCGTGACGGCTGCGCGAAACGATGGTTGAAGCTTCCGCGACCGGCCCCAGCGGTGTGAATCATCAAGCCATCGAACGCTTTGCGGCCCCGCTCGTCGGTGTTGAATCCCTGGTAGACGAAGTGGCGCAGGAATCGTCCCGTCTGCGAGATGCCGATGGCGACCCCGTACCTGACGGGGAAGGGGCAGGAAGGGTCGTACTTGGCGTAGGAGATCATGTCGCGGATCGCCGCCAGCCCCAGGCCGACGACCTTAGGGTCGCGGGCGCGGTAGACCAGCTCGTAGATCTTCCCGGCTTGGAAGCCCTCCTTCATATAGATGTGGGTGCGGTCGCCGATGACGAACGGGCCACGCGTGCGGGCGAAGCGCCATTCACCACGCGGGACGACACGGCGTGGCGCCAGGCGACCGTCGCGAACGGTGAGGACGTTGTCCGGATTATCGGGGTCGGAGACGGGATAGGCGATGTGGTCCCGGTGGCCGAGATCGAGGGTCTGCGTCTCCTGGTCCACAGTCCAATCGGCCCGGACCAACCCCTCAAGCGTCGTGCCGTCCTCGGCGACGGCGACAGGGACCTGCAGGCGGAGTAACTCCTCCTGAAGCGGCACGTCGTGCTGCCAGCCAACCCAGATGATCGTCAGGCCGAGACGCATCAGGAGGCCATCCCCGAAATGCTCGGCCTGCGACGGGTCGAGGCTGCGGGCACCGCCGTTGAAGTAGGCCAGCGAGGCTTTGCCTCCGCGGTTGCTCACCTCGAGCAGCGCGATCCCGCCGCCGGGAATCGGTCGCTTCGGTCTGAGCACCATGAAGTTCGCCCACGCTTCGACCAGCCCGTCAGAGTTACGCTGGGCCCGCGTTAGGTCGACGATCCGAGCGTTCAGCGGATTGGCGGGATCGAAGGCGAAGTAGACTCTGCCCACGATCTTCTCGTAGGGGCCGATCGCACCGAAGGGACGGCCGTCGAGCACATCTTCGCGCCGCTGTACCTCGATGCGCACGACTTCGGCGGCGCCGGTCGTCGGGGCTGCTGTCAGAGTGCAGGCGAGCAGGATCGCTGCAACCGACCTGGTCATTGCGAGCCTCCTGGAGTCTGTGAGATGCGGACGTAAGAATGGACGGACCGAGAGGTTGGCGCAATCAGTGTCGATCTCACTAGCTTGTATGGGGCGGCTCGCTTCACTTGAACATCGAGCATGGACTCCTATCGACTGCTCGCCGACCTCACGGTGGTCGTGCATCTCGCTTTCGTCCTGTTCGCCGTGGCCGGAGGGCTGCTGGTGCTCAGATGGAGGCGCGTAGTCTGGCTACACGTCCCGGCGGCGGTATGGGCGGCGCTGATCGAGTTCTACGGCTGGCTGTGCCCACTCACGCCCTTGGAGAACTGGTTTCGCGTGCGCAGCGGAGCGAGCGGCTACCGGGGCGGTTTCGTCGAGCATTACATCCTGCCCGTGCTGTATCCCCGGGCGCTGACGCGCGAGCTCCAGATTGTGCTGGGCATCTTCGTGTTGGCTGTGAACCTGTCGATCTACAGCTGGCTGCTGATCCGCGTCGCGAAGGCGAGGAGCCTGGAGAAGGCAAACGCGGGCGGTGCCGAGGGCAGTAGGCGCTAGAGTCCCAGCCAATAGTTGACCTTGAGGATAAAGGCGTTCTCAGAATCGGCGGCCCAGAGGGCGTCGAGATCGCGATCCAGGTCGAAGGAGCCGATGTCCGCCCGCTCACGGCGGTTGTGCTGCCAGACGAGGAACAGTGTGGATCCGGGCAAGTACTCCCAGCGCAGGACTGCGCTCAGCCGCAGCGATCGCACGTTGAAGTCCTCGTCAGAGAAGGAGTCATCGACAGAGCCGTCGCCATCGAAGTCGACGTAACGCTCATCATCGCTGACGCAGGTACGCCCGCCGACACATGTGATTTCGTCACCGGCGACGGCGGCGGCACCTTCCTCGAAGACATCGAAGTCGAAGCTTTCCGGCTCCTGCAGTTGCTTGTAGGCAAGGTAGTCGCCGGACGAGATCAGCGGCTGGGCGAAGAGCTGGAAGGTGAGCTTCGGGTTGAAAGTCATGTTCAGCCTGGTCTCCAGTGATAGCTGCCGTCGTCTCAGATCGGAGAACAGGTAGTGGTGGCCGTAGGTGGGCTCGTATGCGACGTCGTCTGTCGTCGTTACGTACTGTGCGGGATCGAGTTCACTTGCGAACTGAGGCTCAAGCTGGATCTCCAGGCTGGGTGTTGGTCGGACTACGATTTGGAGCTGCGATTCCCAGCGGTAGCCGCCCTGGTGGCCGTTCTGGTACTCCAGTGTTGGCTGGATGTAGAGCGCCCCGCGGCGGTCGGTGCCCAGGCTGGCTTCGAAGGAAGTCGATCCCGGTCTGATCATCAGGGGGCCGCCGCGCGTCTCACTGTCGCTCTGTGACTCGGGCGAATAGCGCGCGTTGAGCTCCAGGCTCCAGTAGTTCAGGAACTCGAAATGACTGCGCAGGTTGTACCAGCCGGTCTCGTGAGCGCGCTTCCAGGAGCTCCACGAGAGGGCATCGTCCAGCGCCTCATGCCGCCAGTTGTGGTAGGTGGAGAGACTGATCCGGTAGCTTCGGAACAGGTAGCCGGGTGCGATTTCGTGGTAGCCGACCCGGAAGCCGGCGTCCAGGCGGTCGTTGCCTTGCATGAAGCCCAGGTCGCCGATCTCGAAGCCCGACGATACTTCAGCGATCCAGACGGCGCCGGTCCAGTGCTTGGCACTCTGCCGCTCGAGTTCGAGCCGCCAGTTGACGCCGCTCATCGACGTGGCCGTCGAGTCCACGGAGTAACGTGTCGCGTCCGGCCGCTGGAAGTAGTGATTGCTCGACTCCTGCACCCGGAGCAGCGCAGCGGTCGATCCTTGGATGAGGCTTCCAGCTAGGAAACCCTGGATCGCCCAATCCCGCGAGCTGGAGCCACCCCAGTTGTGCTCGAAATCGAGGCCGAGGCTGTAGGCGCTCGAGGTCAGGTCGTCGAGGCTGCCGTCACCGGGTGGCTCGCGGTGCATCGCGGTCAGAATGGCCCCGACCTGTGAGGCGCCGGAACGGAAGTCCTGCCGGACGCGCAGGACGCCGTATTCGCTGAGCGGTTCGACGACGAACTCTTCGGTGTGGGCGGCGTCGCTGAAGAAGGCGCGTCCGGTCTCTTCGCTGGTGATTGCCGCCAAGGCCGCCAACGACAGGCCGCTCGAGCTGCGACCCGTGAGCTTGGCCGCGCCCAGGATGGTCGTCTCGCCGGGGAGCTTCTCGAAGTCTGCGTCGTCCGGCGCTGAGCCCTGGGGCTCGCGCCCGATGCGGCGGCTGTAGAAGAGTTCGTTCGTCCGACCTGCCAAGCGGAACTCGAAAATTTGCGCGTCCTCGACGAAGAAGGGGCGCTTCTCCGGGAAGAACGTCTCGAAGGCCGTCAGGTTGATCACTGCAGGATCGACCTCGACCTGACCGAAATCCGGGTTGAAGGTGGCGTCCAGCGTGAAGCCCGCGCCGAGCCCGTAGCGCACGTCGAGCCCGATCCGGCTGCCCACTTCCGAACCGTCGAAGAAAGGATCCTCCGCCTCGGCTGGCGCGGTGTGGGCTCGCCCCAGCGCGTAGGGCCGAACCTCGATACGGCGGGCGCTGTGCGGGAGTCGCAGCCCGTCCAGCCGGCCGAAGGCGCTGACCTTGCCGTACTGCACGCGCGACTCCAGGGCGAAGTATGTGACCTCGTTGCTCGCCAGGCGGCGGCGCGAGAAGTTTACTCCCCAGGACTGGGCGGAATCGGAAGTGTTGTACCTGAGCTGGGACAGCGGGATCCGCAGCTCGGCGCTCCAGCCGTCCGAGTCACGCTGCACCGCCGACTGCCAGACCGCGTCCCATGCCGGGTCCTCGCGGACATCGTCGTACATATAGACATCTCGCTGGACGCCTGCGGCGCTGACGCGGAAACGGTAGCCGGTCCGGCGGTCGTTGTTGCTGTCGAGCGAGAACTCGAAGTAGTCGTACTGCCCGTTCTCGTCACGGCGCACCAGCTGGTCACCGATCAACGTTGGCTCGGGGTCGTGCATGATGGCGCTGACGTAGAGGGCTGCCGGGTCGAACAGTACGCGCACCTCGGTGGGCTGCTCGGCGGGCGCGTTCTCTACTGGCTCGCCCTGCACGAACTCGGTGACCGGCATGGCCTTTTGCCACACGGTCTCGTCCGGCCGGCCGTCGATGCGGATCTCACCGTCCCGGTATGCTGCCTCGGCGGTGGGAGGCTCGCCATTCGACTCGACCTGTGCGGCTAATGGGCGGCCGCAGAACAGGGCTGCAGCCGCGAGGGCCACGCAGACGTATACTCTCCTTGGCGGCAATGCCGTCGCCATGATTGGTTGCAGGATCCTGTCTATCGGGCTGACTGTGCTGGCCCCACTAAAGGGACCCGAGCGTCCGGCTGTGCGGTCGGCAAGGCTTCCTCGCGGCCTCGCCCGCTCAAACTCTCTCGAAGAACGTTGGCCGATTGCCGTCGGGCTTGCACCTGCTCGAGCGCGACGAACAGCTAATCTGGCGGGCCTCAAAAATCAAGGCAGGGCACCGCTTCGCTGTACCCGAGAGGCGTACTCGTCCTAGCAGAGGGCCGCGTTCGCGCGCTCGCCAGGATGACAATCTGTTGATGCCTACGGCCTAGACTCGTCTCGCTTGGCGGCTTGGCTAGTTGTCTGCAGTCGCCGAGGTCATGCGCTGGTGGCGCCCGCAGCGACTGGGTGCTGGATGTGAGGGACTACAAGGTCTGGCTCGACCGGGCTCTCAACCTGGCGATGCTGCTCGTGGCGGTTGCGGCGCTCTACCTGCTGACCACTGAGCGGCTGCTCCCCGCCCTGCGCGGCGCGCCGGAGCGGCTAGGCGTGGGAGGGCAGCTGGCCGCGGCACTGGAGTTCCGGACTCTGGCGAAGGGTGAGCTGGGCACAGGTGCATCGGGAGACATCGCAGTGCCGGGCGAGCGTCCAACCCTGCTGTTCGTCTTCAATTCGACCTGTGCCGCCTGCTATGTGAATCTATCCGCGTGGCAGGAAGTGATGGATGCGGCGGGCGGCAAGGCGACGGTTCTGGCTGTAGCGCTCGAGCGTGAGCGATCTGCGGCACACGGTTACGCGCGGCGGCACCTCCCGGCGGCGATGGCCGTCGTCCCGAAGGACGCACGCGAGTTTGCGGGCACGCTCGGTGTTGACATCGTGCCGTTCACCGCGCTGGTGGGCCGGGACGGTGTGCTCGAGTTTGTGCGACCGGGCAGCCTCGATTCCCTGGCTGTCTGCTCGCTGTTACGCGCGCTGGGGGCCCTGGCGGCCTCTTCAAACTCATAGAGAAAGGATGGAGACGATGCGGAGGAAGCTAGTGCTGCTGGGAGCGCTCCTGGCGCTGACCCTCGGTCAACCGTCGCCCGCGCTCGCCCGGTCGTGCGAAGACATCTGCGGTGACAAGGCGGCGGCGAACTGTCAAAACATCGATTCGTTCAGGTGCGCAGCTTACATCATGGGCTGTCTGGCCGGCTGCTCCGTGGGCCAGTTGTACATACTGTTGAAAGAGTAGTGTGAGGAGGTGGTGGACGTGCGGCGACTGTTTTTGGCGCTCTCCCTGATCGGGCTCGGTTTGACAGCCGCGCCGGCGACGGCGACCGCGGAAGCAGATGGCAAGGCCGTCTGCGAGGGCTACTGCGGGACGGTGGCGGTCGGTTGCTACGTTGTGGCCAGCATCTTCGTCGGTAGGGAGAAGTGCGACGCTATGTATGGAGGATGCCTCGACGGATGCGTGACGGCCTTGCTCGAAGCGGAGAAATGAGGCTGCGCTGGCCGCGTCCGGGCGTGTTGTCAGCGAGCGCTGCGGCCGGCGGGCTGGCCGCAGCGCTCTTGACGGCAGCCTGCAGCGAGCAGATCGATCTGCGAGGGAGCTCGCCGTCTGCAGTGGAGGCGGTTGGCGCGGTGGCTGATACGGCGGCTGCACTGACAACGCGTTGGTTAGTTCCACCGGATCCTGGGCTGGATCCGCCACTCGCTGCGCCAGTATCGATTGAAGTCGATGCCGGGCGCCGTCGATTGTTCGTTCTCGAGCTGCAGCCGCCCGAGCTCAGGGTCTACGATCTGCTGGACGGGCGTTTGATCGCGGGGCTGGGCCGGGAGGGCGACGGGCCGGGTGAGTACCGGCATCCCATCGACCTGGCGGTGAGCGGAGGCGGCCTGGCGGCTGTCCTCTCGGTGGGTGGGCGCGTGACCTACTGGGGGCCGGACGCGAGCTTGGCGGGCGTGGTTCGCAGCGGGGGAGGTCTGGCGACCGACATCGTGGCGGCGCGCGGGGATAGCTTCTACGTGAAGGCCGATCGCTTTCCGCCCGAGGACGTTGCGGAGTTCCGCGTGGTCACCCGCGACAGCGTGCTCGATCAGCCGCGCTACCGTGATAGCGGGCTTGCGGGCACGGAGGAGCCGGGCCGGGCGCTCAGGAACCATTCGTATGCCGTCGCCGCGACGGCGAGTGGGGATCTACTGCTGGCGCCTCCGGGCCAGGAGTATCTCATCCTGCGCATCGGACCTGAAGGGAAGCTGCGACAGAGGATTCGACGATCCGAGATCCCGCCCCTGCGGCGCAGCAAGGACGAGGTCGAGGCGATTCGGGAACGGATACGAAGGGGCTTCGCCGCGGCGGGCCGTACAGTGCCGACGAGGCTCCAGGTGCCGTTGTACCGGTCGCATGTGGCGCGTTTGGCGGTCGCGCCTGATGGAACGATCTGGACGCTCACCCAACGGGGCGGCGGCGACGTGGCCGTCATCGACCGCTTCGATGAGGATGGCAGCTTCTCCGGCAGCTACCGTGTCTTGCTTCGGGTCAGCGAACTCGCAGTCGGGCGCGATGCCATCTACTTCCTGGCGCACTCAACGCTCGATGTGCCCGGTATCGCCGTAGCGACGCGGCCGCGCTTGCGGGGTACAGACGGTCGATAACGGGGGCTGGAGGGTCAGCTGCTGGTCGAGATCGAGAACGTGCGCTACCGCTATCGCCGTGCCCCGGTCTGGGCGCTCGACAACATCTCGGTGCAGATCGAGCGCGGCCGGGTCGTCGGCCTCGTGGGTCCGAACGGATCGGGGAAGACGACTCTCTACCGTCTGATCCTGGGCTTCATGCCGCCGCAGCAGGGCCGTGTGCAGGTGGCTGGCATGGCGCCGGCGGTCTACCGCAAGACGCAGGGCATCGCTTACCTGCCCGAACAGGTCAGGCTTCCCGGCCGCGTGCGGATCGGCGAGTTCGCAGTCCTCATGGGTCGCCTGGCCGGGCTGCAGGGATCAGTGCTGAGCGGCACCATCGATGGGCTGATACGAACACTGGTCCTGGAGGACAAGGCCGACGCCCTGATCGGCGCGCTCTCCCACGGGTACAGGCAGCGGGTTGGGCTGCTAGCCGCGCTGCTGGGGGATCCGGAGTTGCTGCTGTTCGATGAGCCGGCGAACGGCCTCGACCCGTCATCGGTCGCCGTGCTGAGGAGCCTGTTGCGGGCACTCAAGCGTCGGGGTCGGACGGTTGTCGTTTCCTCACACAACCTGCTCGAGCTCGAGCGTGTATGCGATGATGTGTTGGTCCTGAGGCACGGCGAGTTGCTTGGGCGATGGTCGCAAGAGGAGATCGAAGGTCGACCCGACGTCTGGGTGGTGCAGATGACACCGGGAGCAGTCGCCGTGGGGCGTCGGTCAGAGGCGGTGTGCACGGCGCTTGGCGGTGTGCGCATGGCCGTTGACGAGGTGGCGTTCGCTGACGAACAGGCTGCCCGCAGCTGGGCGGAGAGGGTGACAGTCGCAGGCGACGGTACCGTCGAGTCGATCGAGCGGCGACGCTGCGACTTGGAGTATCTGTTCCACTCACTCGTGCAGAAGGAGCACCGGAAGGGGGAGACCCGCTGATGCGCGATGGTCTGCGGTTGGCGCCGGCCATCTTCCGCTTTCTGGGCCAGGACGTCATCCGCACCCGCCGCATCTATTTCTCCGTGCTGTTGGGTTCCGTCGCTGGCGTCCAGATGCTCCTCGCGTTGCGAGCGCCAGAGCCCGGACTCGAGGGTCTGGCCACCATCCACATGCTGACGCTGTGGATCGTTGCGGCGCCTTTGTGCAGATCGTGGTTGGACGAGGATGTCCGCCTGGGCTACGCCGCCTTTTGGCTACAGAAGCCGCTGACGACCTTCGAATTCTATCTCGCCTGGCTACTTGCCCTCGTTGGCTGGTCGATCGTCGCCGCTGCGACTCTCAGTCTCGCCTGCCTCCCCGCCTTTGCCAGCGCTGCGGGGTCGCCCTGGGAGATCGCTGGCGTGCTTCTCGGCACTGGTTGGATACCCACGCTGCTCGTTGTCCTGAGCTTCTGCGGCTCGGCGCTCGGCGCCCGCAACAGCGGACTGTTCGCCTATGGCGTGCTGTTCGCAGGCTTCGCGACTCCGGGTTTCGCCGACGCCGTGTGGCTGGGCCCGGCCTACGACATACTCGAGCTGATCCTGCCGCCCAGCTGGGCGGCGCTGGAGGCAGTGCGCCTGCTTCGCGCCGGCAGCGTCGGCGCGGCGCTGCTCGAGCTGCAGCCCATAGTGCTTTACACAATCGCTTGTGCCAGCCTCGCTCTGCTGCTGGCGCTCAACACGCCGGTGCGCTTGAGCCGCGCGGAGTAGGCTCGCGGTTGCAGTCTGCCGGATGGGGGCGGGCGGGTGCAATTGCGCGGGGTAGCGCGAACAATTATCATGGTTGAGAACTGATCTCAGCCCTGACCCAGCTGACCGGAGGACCAACGCTCCCGTCGATGTCCCCGTCGAGTCACACCGATCCTGTGACCCCCCGCGTCACGACTCGGCCGCCGCACGGCTGTGCCCTCCTGCTGATGGACCTGTTCCGCAGCTATCTGCATCAGCAGCGGCTGCCGTTGACGCGCCAGCGTGAGGTGATCGCGATGGCCCTGTTCGAAAGCGGTGAGCAGCTGTCGGTGGACGATCTTGCCGACCTGCTGCGCGAGCGGGGTGAGCATGTAGGCAAGGCCACCATCTATCGGACGCTGAGCCTGCTCGTCCAGGCAGAGTTGGCCAGGGAACTGGACTTTGGAGAGGGGTTCAAGCGCTACGAGCTGCAAGCGGGCGAGGCGCGGCACGACCACTTGATCTGCACGAGCTGCGGTGCGGTGACCCGCTTTGTCCGTCCCGCCGTGGACGAGTTGCAGGCGAAGATCGCCGCGGAACTCGGCTACACCGTGCAGAGCCGTCGGCTGGAGATCTACGGTCTTTGCAGGGAGTGTCAGGCGGCGGTTCGGCGGTGATGTGACCGTAGCTGGGGAAGCGGCTGGGGTCGAGACCGGTGAGGAAGGAGGTTGAGCAGTCCGCGAGCCCTATGGCTGAGCTACGGCAGATCTTGCTTGGTGCCGCTGGTCCGATCGTGGGATCGGGGCGGCGCTTTTTCTTTCGCTAGAAAGGGAAGGGGAGCGGAATGAATGAGCACGAGCGACTTGTTGATCTGTTGACGGAGCGTTCCTTTCGGATTGGAGATTTCACTCTCGTCAGCGGCCGCAAGAGCCGCTACTACGTGGACGCCCGAACCACGACGCTGTCTGCCGAGGGACAGGCGTTGATCGGCGCGCTCGCGCTGCAGGTACTGGATGAGGCCGGTCTCAAGCCTGACGCTGTGGGTGGCCTCACGATGGGGGCGGATCCCATCGCCTACGCTATGGCACATCGGAGCTTCCTTGATGGGCGGCCGATCCAGGCGTTCACCGTTCGCAAGCAGCCCAAGGAGCATGGAGTGGGTCGGCAGATCGAGGGCTGTCTGGAATCCGGCCAGTCGGTCGTAGTGATCGAGGACACGATCACTACGGGAGGCTCAGCGCTGAAGGCGTGTGAGGCTGTGGAGGCTGCGAACGCTCGGATCCTGGCCATCTTGGCGCTGGTGGATCGTGAGGAGGGCGGGCGCGAGAGCCTTGAGAAAGCGGGCTATCGAGTGCTCAGCCTGGTGAAGCTGTCGGAACTCCGTGAACGTGTGGGAGATACGGACTGATGGCTGAGCTCTGCTTGCAACGGTGGCCTTTGCTCAGGAGGGTCCTTATTATAGCGATCCTTGCCGATGGCCCCACGTACCGTCTCACCTAGCTCTGGATCCGGCCCATGCTGCGCAGCCTACTGCTCTATCTGAGTGAACAGAAGCGACTGCAGGAGTTCATCCTGCGGAGCAGGCTCGCCCGGCGATTGTCGCGACGGTTCGTCGCCGGTGAGACGCTGGACGAGGCGATCCAGGTCACGCGCGATCTCAACGCTCGGGGCATGCATGTGACGCTGGATCACCTGGGCGAGAGCGTGGAGCGGGAGGATCAGGCGGAACAAGCGACTGACGATTATATCGCGATCCTCGAGCGGATCGACAGCGAGAAGGTGAAGACAGGGATCTCGATCAAGCTGACGCAGATCGGGCTGGCCATTGACCACGATCTCTGTCGCAGGAATCTACGCCGTATAGCGGAGGCAGGACGCGACTTCAACAAGTTCGTGCGCATCGACATAGAAGGCTCTGAATACGTACAGTCCACTCTCGATCTCTTCCACGGGCTGGCTGAGGAGTTCAAGAACTTAGGAGCGGCGATTCAATCGTACTTGAGACGCAGCGAGGCCGATGTTCGCGAGCTTGCTACCCGCGGCGCTTCCGTCCGGCTGTGCAAGGGCGCGTACAAAGAGCCGCCGGAACTCGCCTTCCAGAAGAAGAGGGAGGTCAACGCCAGCTACGTGCGACTGCTGGAGATACTGATGCCCTCGGAGTCGCCGCTTGCCGTGGCCACGCACGACTCCCGCATGATTGACGCAGCGAAGCGCTTGATGGACGAGCACCCGAACCGCCAAGCGCCGGTCGAGTTCCAGATGTTGTATGGGGTTCGCCGCGATCTGCAGGCACGCTTGGTCGAGGAAGGCTATCGGATGCGGATCTACGTCCCCTACGGCACCGAGTGGTATCCCTACTTCATGCGGCGGATGGCGGAACGGCCAGCCAACCTGCTCTTCGTCCTGAGGGCGTTGAAGGGCAAGTAGGATCAGCGAATACTCGCCAGCTCGGCCTGCTCTACGCCGAGATTGAACACCTCTGCGAAGCTTCGCGCGACCGCGTCACCGGCCTCGACGATGCTGTAGGTGCGGCCGGTTTCTCGCTGCACCGACGTCATGTTCACCGCCTCGATCCCGCACGGGATGATCAGATCGAAGTCGGCCAGGTCGGTGCTGACGTTGAGCGCGAATCCGTGCGAGGTGACCCAGCGGCTCACGTGCACACCGATGGATGCGATCTTGCGATCTTCTACCCATACGCCGGTATAGCCTGGAACGCGGCCGCTGGCGATGCGGAAGGTCTTCAGCGCCTCCACCAATACGTCTTCCAGCTGCCGCAGATACCAGTGCAGGTCCTTCTTGTGCCGGCCTAGATCGACGATAGGGTACCCCACCAATTGACCCGGGCCGTGGTAGGTCACGTCTCCGCCCCGCTCGACTTCGTGGAGCTGTAAGCCCAGGCTGGTCAGCAGTTCGGTCGGTGCCCTCACGTTTGCTGTGCGCGCGCCCCGACCGAGTGTAATCACGCGGGGGTGCTCGAGCAGGATCAGCAGGTCGTCAGTCAATTGGCCGTTTGACCGTGCCTGTGCCAACTGACGCTGAAGCAAGAGGGCCTCGCCGTAGTCGGTGAGGCCCGGCAGTCGAAGCAGTCTGCAGATCCTCTCCGCTGTCAATCTGGCTTCGCCTCCATCGGCGGCTTCGTTGCGCCTCGTTTCTGCTTCATGCTCAGATGTGGATCGGCCGCCCCAGCGCGGCGAGGGCCGCTTCCATCACGCTCTCAGCCAGCGTCGGATGCGCGTGGACTGTGCTGGCCAGCTCCGCGATCGTCGACTCCAGGGCCCGCCCCAGGCCCGCCTCCGCTATGAGTTCGGTCACATTGTGGCCGACCATGTGCACGCCGAGTATCTCCCCGTACTTGGCGTCGGCGACGATTTTGACCATGCCGTCAGGGGCACCAGCCGTGAGCGCACGGCCGTTGGCGCTGAGCGGGAACTTGCCGACCTTCACATTGTGGCCAGCCTCACGAGCTTGCTTCTCTGTGCGTCCAACACTGGCGACTTCTGGATGGCAGTAGGTACAGGAGGGAATGTTGTCACGAGCCACAGGGTGCGCCGCGACACCGGCGATGTGCTCGGCAGCGACTATACCTTCGTGCGAACCCTTGTGGGCAAGCATTGGCGGTCCGGCGACATCCCCGACGGCGTAGATTCGGTCGGCCGTCGTCCGATTGAACTCGTCGACCTTTATCCAGCCCTGATCGCTTAGCTGTACCCCCGCGCTCTCCAGGCCAATATCCTCGACGTTCGGCGTCCTGCCTACTGCCATGAGCAGGAGATCACATTCAATCATCTCGTCGCCGCCAGGCCCCTCAAGGGTGACGTTCAGCTGGGTTTTGAGTCTCTCGAGCGCTTTGACCGCCGTGTCCTTCTTGATCGTCACCCCGCGCTTTTTGAACGATCTGCTCACGACTCCAGCGATTTCCTCATCCTCGTTCGGCAAGATGTGCGGAAGCATCTCGATGATCGTAACCTTGGCGCCGAACGCGTTGAACACGTCGGCGAACTCCATCCCAGTGGAGCCGGCTCCAACGATGACGATTCTCTCGGGTAGCTTCGTCAGCTCGAGCGCTTCGCGACTGGATATCACACGCGCACCATCGAACTCGAATGCGGGGAAGGTCTTGGGTCGGGATCCGACGGCGATGATAATGCTTCTGGCGGAGATCACTGACTTGCCCCCGGCCTTCAGGTCCACCTCGACTTGCACCCCGCCGGCCAGCCGACCGCGGCCGAAGATGGGCATGACGCCGTTCTTGTCGAAGAGGTACTTGATTCCTTTAGTCAGCCGATCGCTGATCTGACGGCTGCGGCTAACCGCTGCGGCGATGTCGAGCTCATAGCCGCTGATCCTCACACCGAAGTCAGCGGCATCGTCCTTCACGCGGCGAGCCAGGGTGGCACTCTCGAGCAACGCCTTGGCTGGTATGCAGCCCCAATTCAGGCACACGCCTCCGAGTCCACCCTCGCGCGACTCGGACTCGACACACGCCACGTCCAACCCGAGCTGGGCGGCCCGGATCGCGGCCACGTAGCCACCTGGTCCGGCGCCCAGGACAACCACGTCGTACGAGTCCTTTATGCCTTCCGCCTTCTTAGCCAATTCTCACCCCGCGGTCTGTGTTGGAGAGGCATCCGAGGCTAGAAAAACTAGATGATGCGCAATGCGGCGCAACGGAGCAGGTGTACACCGGTAGTGCCAGCGCTGCTGCTGCGGGTCCTAGACGGCGCTCAAGTTTCCGTGGCTCTGCTGTGCCAACTCGCCTAGCGCCCGACTGGCGGTGGGGCTTCGCGCTCCGAGAACGAGCCGCCAGCGATGGATTCCACCTGCTCACGTGCGTGGTAGGAACTGCGGACCAGTGGCCCGGCCTCGACATGCTTGAAGCCGAGCGCCTTCTCGCCGAAACGCTTCAACTCGGCGAATTCCTGCGGAGTGTAGTACCGGTCGATGGGGAGATGCTGGGGCGACGGGCGCAGATACTGGCCGAGAGTCAGTATCTCGATACCGACACCCCGGAGGTCCCGCATCGCCTCGATCAGCTCGTCGCGCGTCTCACCCATCCCGCAGATGACGCCCGATTTCGTCAGCGCCGTCGGTTCAAGGGACTTGGCATGTTCAAGCACGCTGAGCGCCCGATCGTAGCGGCCGCCGGGACGGATGAAGCGGTACAGCCGCCGGACCGTCTCCAGGTTGTGGCTGAAGATCTCCGGTCGAGCCTGCATGACCTTTGCGACTGCGTCCCGGTCTCCCTTGAAGTCGGGAGTAAGGACCTCGACCGAGCATGCCGGGGCGAGCTGGCGGATCTCGCGGATCGTCTCCGCGAAGACGCCGGCCCCGCCATCCGGCAGGTCATCGCGGTTGACCGAGGTGATCACCACATGACTGAGCCGCATGGCCTTCACGGCCTCAGCAACGCGGGCCGGCTCGTCATCGTCCAGGGCGCTCGGCTTGCCAGTGGTGACGGCGCAATACGAGCAGGAACGTGTGCAGATGTCGCCCAGGATCATGAAGGTCGCTGTTCCCTGACCCCAGCACTCGCCCATGTTGGGACAGTGCGCCTCCTCGCAGACGGTGTGCAGGGTCTTGGCCCGCATCAGGCGCTTAAGGTTTGTGTACTCCCCTGTACCCGGCACCCGCGCCTTGAGCCAGGGCGGCTTGCGACCGTCGGGCCCGGCGTTCTCGGGCACACGCTCCTGGAGCAGCGGTTGGATGTCTTCGCGCTGCCGCCGTAGCGACGCGTATTCTAGGGGCAGCTCGTGTGGCTGCAGGACTCTCAGTTCGCGCATCCCTTGCGTATGCAGAAGCAGCTGGCCAAGCCCGGGTCGACAGCCGGTCGAGGCACGGAGCGATGGCCTTTCAGAGCGTCTAAAGCTAACACTCTTCCTCTCAGCGTCCACCAGAGTCGGGATGGCTTGCCAGACTCGGGCCGTGGCTTACATGTTTGGCGTTTCCAAGCAGCGACTCAGGGGGCACCACCAGGCCAACTCGCGGAGGTCACATGGCTGTCGAGGTCGGCAGGCCGGCACCGAGGTTCGAGCTGAGGTCGGCGTCGGGCGAGCAGGTCACGCTCGATGAGTACCGCGGTCAGGGACCGACCGTGCTGCTCTTCTTCCCCCTCGCCTTCACGCCGGTCTGCACGAATGAGCTGACGACGTTACGTGACGAATATGAGACTTACGTTCAGGCGGGCGCGCGAATTCTCGCCGCCAGCGTGGACAGCCCGTTCACTCTCAAGTTCTGGGCCGAGCATCTGGAGCTGCCGTTCCCACTGCTCAGTGATTTCAACAGGGAGACGGCCCGCGCGTACGGCGCATTGCATGAGGACCTTATGGGTCTGAAGGGTGTGGCGAAGCGAGCTGCCTTCGTCATCGACAGGGAAGGCGTCGTCCGCTACCGCTGGGTCTCTGACGACCCGGGCCAGTTACCGCCCTTCGATGAGATCAAGAGAGCCGTGGTTGAGTCAGCAGCTACCTGATGCTCCCGTAGACAGAGTCGATTCGGGCGCGCAGCTCGGCGAGTGCGGCGACCGCATCGCCAGGCACGAAGTCGATTCTCAGATCGACGAGCCGGTGACGGGTAGCGAAGCGCGCGCCGGGCCCGACCACCAGGAGAGCAGCGGAATGCGTGCCCCCCTCCTCGCCGCCGGCGTCGCGACCCGCCTGGAGCCCCGCGAGCAAGCGATCGGCGAGCGGGCCGTCGGAGGCGGAAAAGGCTTCCTGTATGGCCGGGATGACGGTTTCGCTGGCGAGATGATGGCCGGCGACGACGAAGTTGTCTCCTGCGGCGTGGCCGGCGTGTTCGGGCAGGTTCTTGCCCGTAAACGCCGCTGCTCCGGAGGGTGAGAGGGCCAGCAGCTGGCGCGCCTCCGGATCTGGATCACCGACGAGGCCGACCGCGATCGCGCGGCCAGGTGGAAGGCCGTCGCGCAAGGCGATCAGGGCCTTGTCGTTGATCTCTAGATAGGGACCACCGAGCACGAGGACACCTCCGGCGTCGGGATCCAGAAACTCGAGGTTCAGGCCGATCAGCGGTGCGTGACTCGCGGCGGCGACTCCGTACTCGCCGGTGAGGGGATCGCGGGCGAGAACGGCATACGAGGCCGAAGTCGAGGGAGTAGAGGGCGGGCCATCCTGAGCTACGCTGGCAGCCGTCAAGATGGTTGCCGCGGGGATGGCAAGCGCGAGCGGTGTTGGCGGCCTTCGATGCATGGCCGGTATCTCCTTTCTGGACGGCAGAGCGCGGAGAGGACGAGTGTGCTAACTGCAGGTCAAACCTAGGGTTGGGAGTCTTGCCTCGTCAATCCAGAAAGCCTTGCTCTCGCGCAAGCCGGTTCCTATCTTCGGGTCGACCATTGTTCTGTCTCAGCCGACCGAGCCAAGGCTCTTGTCTCCACGGTCTCGCGATAGGAGGCATCGACTAAAGTGACCTACATCATCGCGCAACCCTGTATCGATGTTAAGGACGCGGCCTGCGTAGAGGTTTGCCCCGTCGACTGCATTTACGAGGGGCCCGATCAGTACTACATCCACCCCGAGGAGTGCATTGACTGCGGGGCCTGCGTTCCCGAGTGCCCGGTGGACGCGATCTTCCCTGACGACGAAGTGCCGGAAGAGTGGCTCTCGTTCATCCCCAAGAACTACGTGTTCTTCAAGCTGGAGCCGCCTGCCAGCTGAGGAAAGTCCAGGTCAACCTCGATGGGTGGGGCGCCCGGTACCGGCCGGGCGCCCCTGTTTTGCGAAGCGGCGACATGGAGCAGGCACGTACCGTAGCCGAGGCTCGGGAGATCCAGGTCAGGCTGCGCGAGCGTCTGCGCTTCGAGCCGCCGGCGGGGTTCGCTCCCCGCCGGGTAGCCGGCGCGGATGTCGCGTTCGACAGGGCGCGTGACCTTGCCTTTGCCGCTGTGGTGGTTATCGACCTCGAGACCATGAAGACGGTGGAGACTGCCACAGCGGTCATGCCCATAACCTTCCCGTACGTACCGGGCTATCTCAGCTTCAGGGAGCTGCCCGTGCTGGCGGCGGCGTGGGAGCTGCTCAGCGCGCTGCCCGATCTGGCGGTGCTCGATGCCCACGGCTATGCCCACCCGCGACGTATGGGGTTGGCCTGCCACGCGGGACTCGAGTTCGGCATTCCTACCATCGGCTGCGCCAAATCGATTCTCTGCGGCGAGCCGAGCCCGTTGTCCGAGGAGCGGGGAGCGAAAGCCCCGCTGGCGGATCCCCGCACGGGCGAGGAGATCGGCTGGGCCCTGCGCACCCGTACAGGCGTGCGTCCCGTCTACCTGTCGGTCGGACATCTCATGGACTTGCCTACAGCTGCAGAGCTCGTCCTACGGCTGACCCCTGGCGGCCGCTATCGCTTCCCCGAGACCACCCGTCGAGCGGACCGGCTTGCAGCCGAGCTCAAGCGGTCGCGCTAGGGTTCTTCCTCTGCCCTCGGAGCGCTGGGTCCCTCGAGCGCAGCGGGGTGTGTCCACGGGTTGTGTGTCGTTGGGACACGTCGTTGCGCGTCCGAAAGACACGCAAGACGCCTTCCCGGCAACTCCCTATCCCCCAAAATCCCTGGATTCGCGCGGACTCCCGAGCTGATCGCTTCGGGCACGGAGCCTGCCTATGTGCCCGGCGACGTCGCTCCGGCGCGGTTGCGTCGGGGTGGGCCAAGTGAATCGGGAGAAGCTCATTGATGTTGATGCTAAGACCGAAGCGGCATGACGGCTGGGGGGTCGGTATTTTGGCCGTGGACCGTCTGCCGCCGCCGCCGCATCCGCAGCTCCGGGCGTTCATCTGGTGTTGGCGGAACCGAAAGGACGCGCCGCTGCTGAACGGCCCGGGCCCGGCCAAGCCTGTGCCAGCGTGGCTGATGGTTGGCCAGGGGAGACTGAGCCCCCAGTTGGGTACGACCGGGGGCGTCGGGCGCGGCTGAGCCGTCGACCTCCAATTACGATCCTGGTGCCGCAGGCACCTCCGTGCCGGCTGACCGGCATCTAGTCCGCTACCTGCCCGCTCAACGCTACCCAGTTCGGCGTTCGCCGGTAGTCAGGAGAGCTCAGCGGTGCCAGGATCGTTCCTTCTCATCACCTCTTTCCAACTCACGTTGCCCGCTACTCCGCTTGACGGGACCGTGCGCCGACCGTAGCGTGGCGGTCGGCCGCCTGCCGGTCGATTCCACATACCTGCACGACGGAGGAAGGGATGGAAGCGCGCAGCCGCGAAGGTTGGGGTACGAGACTCGGCTTCATCCTCGCAGCCGTGGGTTCCGCGGTGGGACTCGGCAACATGTGGCGGTTCCCGTATATCACCGCAGATCGGGGCGGCGCCGCGTTTGTGCTCCTCTACATCCTCATGGTCTTTGTGGTTGGTGTGCCCATCATGCTGGCGGAGTTCGGCGTGGGGCGGCGGACGCGTCTCAGCCCGATCGGCGCGCTTCGCGAGGTGGGTGGCCCGCGCCTCGCCGGTCTGGGCTACCTGTACGTCTTGACCGGTTTCTTGATACTCGCCTACTACTCGGTGATCGCCGGCTGGACGATGCGCTACACTCTCGAGGCTCTGCTGAGTGGCTTCACTCGTAGCCCTTCCGAGTACTTCGAGCACACCGCCACCGGGACGACCGCCGTGCTTTACCATATCGTGTTCATGGCGATCACCATCTCGATCGTCGTTGGTGGTGTCAGAGGCGGCATCGAGCGGGCCTCTCTGGTACTCATGCCAGTGCTCTTCCTGCTGATCGTAGGCCTGGCGATATGGGCGGTGTTCCTCAGTGGGTCGGGTGCGGGCTACAGCTTCTACCTCCGTCCCGACCCGGCAAAGCTTCTGTCGCTGGATACCCTGAGCGCCGCGGCGGGCCAGGCCTTCTTCAGTCTGAGCCTGGGGATGGGGGCGATGTTGACCTACGCCAGCTACCTGTCGCGCGACGAGAACCTGCCGGGGTCCGCCGCCACCATAGCGGTCTCCGACTTCGGAGTGGCCTTTTGCGCCGGGTTGGTGGTGTTCCCAGTGATCTTCGCGTTCGGCCTATCGCAGGAGATCGGTGAAAGCGCCCTCGGTGCGCTCTTCATCAGTCTGCCCAGGGCCTTCATCGCCATGGGCGCCGCGGGTAGGTTCGTCGGGCTCGTCTTCTTTGCCGCCCTCTTCGTAGGCGCGCTCACCTCGGCCATCTCGCTGCTCGAGGTCGTCACTGCGAGCCTCATCGATAACTGGAGATTGGATCGCGGCCGGGCCGCACTCGGCGCTGGCCTCGTGATCATGCTGATCGGCCTTCCCTGCGCCTACAGCCAGGATATTCTCGGCTTGTTCGATCAGATCGCCGGCGAGTTCTTGCTGGTCGTCGGCGCCTTCGCGCTCGCGCTGTTCGTCGGCTGGCGGATGTCGGATCCACTGGGCGAGGTACGGAAAGGCTTCGCTTCGGAAGGGCTGCTGAGAGGTTGGCTGTGGGTCGTGAGGATCGTGGCGCCGATCATCCTTGCCGTAGTGATCTACCAGAAGGGTAGAGCTACCTGGGAGCTGCTGCGGGCGACTCTGTTCTAGGCGCCCCAGCGAATTCGCTCAGAGCCACGATCATAGACGGGAGACGGGCTGGTGGCCCTCCTCAGCGACACCGAGATTCAGGATGGACTCGCGCGCCTGCGCGGTTGGAGACGCGAGGGTAACGCGATTGTCAAACGATACCAATTCCCCAACTTCGTGGAGGCTATCGGCTTCGTGCGGCGCGTGGCTGATCGTGCCGAGGCCGCGCGCCACCATCCCGACATCACGATCGACTACAACAAGGTGACTTTGGTGCTCTCGACGCACAGCGAGGGCGGGATCACCGAAAAGGACATCTCGGCGGCCAGGTCGTTCGACGAGGTGACAGGGTAGAGGTCACTGGCGATCAAGTTCCACTACCACAAGGCTGCCAGGGATATCCCGCCCTTGGGCATACGACGCGGTGATCGGCTCTGTCACGTCTACAGCGACACGTCCGTGGAGGAGTTGGTGACCTGGGCTGAGGCCCGTGGATGGAGACGTGCCTATCTCGATCTCCGTAACGACCTACCGCACTTCGACGCTTTCCGCACCCGTCTCCGCTTTTGCGGGCAAGCGGTTTCGCGGCAGGAGTTCATCCGTGACGTCCGCAGATGGCGGATGCGGCGGCGAGTCAGGTTGAAGTCCTCGTAGGCAGTCATCGGCGACGCAGGAGAAAAGGACTGTCGTCGCCTCGCATCTGGACTAGTAACTGGCCAGGTCGAGAATAGCCGACTCGATGTCCTCGACCTGTGGCAGGATGGCGTCCTCGAGCTGCGGTGCGTATCCGACGAAGGTATCGAGAGCGGCGACTCGACGGATCGGGCCGTCGAGCCACTCGAACAGTTCGTCCGCGATACGTGCCGCGATCTCGGCCCCGTAGCCCCAGGAGATGGGGTCCTCGTAGACGACGAGCGCCTTGCTCGTTCGCTTCACTGACTCGGCGATCATCGTCATGTCGAATGGGCTCAGCGTCCGGAGGTCGATGATTTCCGCCTCGACGCCCGCTGTCTCGGCGGCGGCCTTGGCCGCGCGCAGGCTGCGTTCCACGGTGCCACCATAGGTCACAATCGTCAGATCGCGCCCGGCGCGCACTTTCTTGCCACGCCCGAACGGGATCATGTAGTTGGGACCGGGATGACGTCCCTTGTTGTAGGTCTGCCGGTAGAGGTGCTTGTGCTCTAGGAAGAGTACGGGGTCGTCGCAACGTATGGCGGTGCGCAACAGGCCGTTGGCATCCTCGGCCACAGCTGGGCATGCGACGCGCATCCCCGGAGTGTGAGTGAAGATGCTTGCGCCTGTCTGCGAGTGATAGACGGCGCCGCCCTTCAGATAGCCGCCGTAAGTCACGCGGACCACCAGCGGGCACTTGAACGCGTTGTTGGAGCGCCAGCGGATGAGCGGGACCTCGTTGCGCAGCTGCATCATCGCCGTCCAGATGTAATCGAAGAACTGTATCTCGACGACGGGCTTCATGCCGCGCTGCGCCAGTCCGACGGCCCTGCCCACGATGTTGGCCTCGGCCAGCGGCGAGTTGTAGACGCGTTCCGAGCCGAACCTTCTTTGCAGCTCCCACGTCACCTTGAAGACGCCGCCCTTACCCTTGACCTCCGCGAGTGCCGCGTCGCGGCTAGCGTCCGCCACGTCTTCGCCGAAGACGAGGATGGCGGGATTGCGCTCCATCTCTTCCCTGAGGCAGGCATTGAGGAGGTCAACCATCGTCGTCGGATCACCCTCTCCATACTGCGGCTCGCTGGAGAACTCGTCTGACGTCGGATCGACGTCCGGCGAGTAGACGTACAGTTTGGCCGAGTCCGCTGGCGGTTGTGGCACCTGTAGCGCGCGCTCCATCGCTTGCTCGATCTCCGCATCGACATCCCGGCGCAGCTGCTCCACTCCCTCCTCGGTTAGGATGCCTTCTTCGATGAGGAACTGAGCGAATCGGTTCACCGGATCGCGGCTCATTTCCTCGTCACGCTCGAGCTGCGGCCGGTAGAGGCGCTCGTCATCGGACATCGAGTGTGAGTAGGGGCGGATCACGTGCGCGTGAACGAGTGCCGGTCCCTTGCGCTCGCGGCAGTAGGCGACCGCCCGGGTCATCACCTCGTAGCTGGCGACGGGGTTGCATCCGTCGATTTCCAGGATGTAGAGGCCAGGCACACCGCTCATGCACTTCGATATGCTTCCGCCTGCCGTTTGTACCTCGACCGGCACGGAGATGGCATACTCGTTGTCCTCGACAAGAAAGAGAACGGGCAGTTTCAGGTTCGCGGCTGTGTTTATCGCCTCCCAGAATTCACCCTGGCTGGTGGTCCCGTCTCCAGACGTGACCAGCACCACTTCATCCGCCTTGAACAGGTCGTTCCGCTCTCGTAGCTGCTCGATCAACTGGATGCGGTAGCCGGCCTCGGCACAGCCGACGGCGTTCAGGAACTGCGTGCCTGTCGGGCTGGACGAGGTAACGACGTTCAGCTCCTTCTTGCTCCAGTGGCTCGGCATCTGACGGCCGCCCGACGCGGGATCCGTCTGCGCCCCGAAGGCCTGGAGGAACATCTCATACGGCGTGACTCCCAGCTGCAGGCAGAGCGCTCGGTCACGGTAGTAAGTGTAGAACCAGTCGTAGCCCGGTCTGAGGGCGAGGCCCGCGGCGACGCCAACGGCCTCGTGTCCTGCGCCGCTGATCTGGAAGAAGATGCGGTTCTGGCGTTTGAGTTGGATCTCCTTGTCGTCTATGCGACGGGACAGGTAGATGATGCGGTAGATCTGCACGAGCTGTTCGGCGCTGAGCCCGTGGTAGCGGTCTTCCGTCCTCTCAGTGTACGGCGAGCGTGTGGTCATGTAGCTGTGTCAGACGTTGTTGGGTTGGGCTGGCACAAGCCAGCCGGGGCTTCGAGTGCTCCAGAAGCTCCACAAGATAGACGGCCGGTCGGCGCCGTCGCTACCCGTGCCAGCGGGGATCGTCCAGCCGAGCTGTCCAGGCCGACGAAAAGACGGCGGCGCGGCCAGCTAAGCGGTCCCTGGCGTGATCGAAGTGGTTCTTGTATACTATTGACCCCTCCACAACGCCGTCAAAGTGAAGTGACTCCCTGGCCGGTGGGGCGCGGGTGCGCGCGACCCATTGCGTAAGTGTCGGTCGACGCGTAGGTTCGGGGGCCCAACTACAACACTTCGAACTGACGCGACCCGGGTTATGGACGGTCCCGTCTGTAACAATTGCTCGAGCCCGCTGCCGGCGGGCAGCAAGTACTGCAACGAGTGCGGTACACCCGTGCCCGGACAGGGCGAGCCACGCTGGGTCAACGGCTATCCCACCGATCTGCGCCAGGCGCTGCAGATGGCGACCGCTGGCGAGTACGAGATCCACCACGAACTGGGCCGCGGTGGCATGGGCTCGGTCTTCCTGGCCCGGGAGATCGGCCTCGATCGGCTGGTCGCGATCAAGGTGCTGCCGCCCAGCCTGATGTTTGACGAGGGCCTGATCGAGCGCTTCAAGCGCGAGGCCCGCATGGTCGCTAAGTTGCACCATCCCAACATCATACCGGTCTATCGGGTCCATCACAGCCACAACCTCGTCTTCTACACGATGCACTTCGTCCCGGGCCGCTCGCTGGGCGAGATCATGGGGCGGAACCGGGTGCCGTCGCTGCAAGAGGTGGAGCGGACCATGCTGGAAGCGGCGGCGGGCCTCGGATACGCGCACAAGCGCGGCGTGATTCACCGGGACGTCAAGCCGGCCAACATCCTGATCGATGCGGAGGGGCATGTACACCTCACCGACTTCGGCATTGCCAAGGCGCTGGTGGGGAGCACTCAGCTGACCGAGACGGGAGCGGTGATCGGGACGCCGCAGTACATGGCGCCGGAGCAGTGCGAGGGGCGGCTGGTTGATGGGCGGGCCGATCAGTACTCGCTGGCCGCGGTGGGCTACCAGCTGTTGACGGGGCAGCCGCCGTTCCAGTCCGGGTCGATGAAAGAGCTACTCTACCATCATCTGTTCACGCCGCCGCGGCCGATCAACGCGCTGCGGCCCGACACGCCGTTGGGACTGCGAGACGCCATCCATAAGGCGCTGTCGAAGGATCCGGTGGACCGCTTCGACACGATGGAAGACTTCGCGATGGCGATCGAGGGCAAGGGCCCGCCGATCTTCGTGAAGTGGATCGACAGACGAGAGGAGCGCCGGCGCACGCCACCGGGTGGCAAGCTCTACCGGCGGGCGACCGATCCGCCGACCACCGAGCGCTTGTTGCAATCGCCCTGGATGTCGGAGGGCAGCCGTGAGGCGCTCGTCGATTCGCGGACGTCGGTCTACCGGCGTGCGATGGGCGCGCTGGCCGTGACGGTGCTCACCGTAGGCGCCGTGGCGGTGCTCGCCCTGTCGCGGGGCGCGGGGCTGGCCGGATCCCTGGGGAGAGACGCGAGCGGCGCTGGTGAAGACGCGGTGTCGCAGGCGGGTCTGGAGCCGGGAGCTCCTGGGGCGGCACTGGCCGGTCGCGACGAGACGGGCACGCCGCCGGCAGGGTCGGAGGAGGCTGCGCCGGCAGCGGTGATGGGCCGCCTGTTGATAGCCGGAGACCTGCCGCCGGGTGCCAGGCTGGAAGTCGACGGTGCGCCGCTAGATGTGCCACTCGACGGCGGCGCGACTATCGAGTTGCCCGCCGGGTCCCACAGCGTCGTGATATCCGCCGCAGGTTTCAGCCCCTTCAGCCGCGACGTCTATGTCGAGGCGGGAGCTGAGGCCGGGCTGCGGGCGTCCCTGGAACGGCAGCCGGCGGCAAGACCTGCGGCTCAGCCTGTTGCCCGTCGAGACACGCGGCCGCCACTGCCCGCCGGCTTGCTGGACGAGTTGCAGGCGATCATGGATGAGGGCAGAGTACTGCATACGATTGGCCGCTATCTGGAGGCGGGCGAGTCGTTCAAAGAGGTCCGAAGTCGCGCTGAACAGGCCCTCGGGCAGTACCGGGATGCCGAGGCACTGAGGACGTGGGTTGACAAGGCGGTTGAGGAACTGGAGAAGGCGCGCCAGGCCTGTCGTATAGAGAAGCAGCCCGTCTGTCCCTAGATTGCAACGCTGGCAACTTCGTCCGTCTGTAATCGCAACGAAGCAACATCTGTTGAATCGGTAACCCGTCGACCGAGATGACGCAGCGGTACGTTTGGATCACAGCGGTCGCGTGTCTCACCGGGTTGGCCTCTGGCGCCACACGTGTGCACGCACAGGAACGGCTCCCGTACTCCATAGACCAGCTGGTCCAGATGGTCGAGTCGAGGGTCTTTTCCGACCAGCGCATCTTGATGCTGGTGCGTGAGAGCTGTATCGGCTTTCGCATGGATGAGGAGGCGACGCAGCGACTGAGCGAGGCCGGTGCATCCTGGGGATTGATCGCGAGTCTGCGGCGCGTCTGCGTCAAGCTGCCCCGGGTGGTCACAACCGTCATGGTGACGCCCGGGGACCTGGAGGTCCCGGTGGGCGCCAGTCGGATCCTGCGGGCCCAGGCTTTGGACCCCGACAGCGCGCAGATCCCCAATGTCGTGTTCGAGTGGAGCTCTGAGGACACCGTTGTGGCCGAAGTGTCCATGGGCGGTGTGGTTCTCGGGAAGGCGCCCGGGGAGACGCGGATCGTGGCAGGCACGGAGGAAGGACCGGCCGGGGCAGCGCTGGTCCGTGTGGTTGAGGCCGCCGCTGCTGAGGCGGGCCCGGCGCAGCTCGAAACGGTTGCGGAGACGCGCGCTGGCAAGAGTGTTGGCACAGCGGCGGCCCTCGGGGTCTTGGTGCCGGGGGGCGGCGAGTTCTACGCCGGGAAGACGGCGAAGGGCGCAGTGGTCCTGCTGGGTGCCGCCGCCAGCCTCGCTGCGGGCTATCTGATAAAGAGCGAGGAGGTCCTGGACGTCAGCTACGAGGCCAGCGGCGTGCGGTCATGCGATCCGGGGACAGGGTCTTGCACGTACCCGGTCAATAGGATCGAGGAGGTGGAGGAGACGCGCCGGATCGTGATCGGTGCCGCCGCGGCCGGCGCTTTCTGGCTCTACGGTCTGATAGACGGCATCCGCAGCGCCAGGGCGTACCGGTCAACTCCGTCGGATGGTGAGGACGACATGAGCCCCGCAATGTCGCTCGAGCTCGTGCCCCCCGACGGCGTCCGCCTCACGGCGTGGGGCGAGGTGGAGCTCACCTTCATCCGGGTGCGACCGTGAGACACAGGCACCGAATTCTGGGACTTGTATGCGCACTCCTGCCGTTGTTGGGCTGCGAGGAGATCAGTAGGCCGGAAACGTCCAGCTCGTTGGTGGTGCAGCTCTACCTGGAGGGATCCGCGTTCCTTGCGGCCGGCGACACCTTGGTCGGCGACACGGTGCAGTTCAGAGCGCGGGTTCGCGAGGGTGGGGACACGATTGCGATCCGCGCCCAGAGCTTCACCTCAAGCAATGCCGGTGTGGTCGAGATCCTCGACGCGAGCACGGGCGAGGCGACCTTCACGGGCGTCGGCGAGTCGATGGTCGAGGTGACGATCACGGACCCGCCGCTGAGTGGTCAGGCCGGCGGCCTGCAGGCGCGGATGAACGTGCGGGTCACCCAGTACACCGTTCAACTTGGCCTGACCTCGACCGTCTCGGGCGGATCGGTGGACCCTGCCGAGGGCCTGGTTGGCGATACCGTGCGGGTGGTGGCGACCGTCAGGAAAGACGGTGTGGAGGTCACCAGCTCCGGTGTCGCCATCGAGTCATCCGATAACCCGAGCGTCGTGGATCCCGGGGCTCCGGGAGCGGATGTGGCCGCGCTTGCCGATTCCGGCACCGCACGGCTGACCGTCACGATCGATGAGCCTCCCATCCCGGGAAACGAGCCGTTACGCGCGACCCTGGATGTGACCGTCAAGGACTTTAGCGTCGAGTTCAATCTCGAGTCGCTGCTCCCCGACCCGGACCGCCTGGCGGCGGGGGATACGCTGCTCACCGACTCGGTAGTCTTCCGGGCAACGGTAGTCAAGGGGGGCGAAACGGTCAAAGACACCACGAGCGTCGGCACGAACTGGACCTCGACGGGCTCGGGTGTCGTGCGGATGCGTAGCGATACGGTGGGTATCTTCGATGCCACGGGGATCGACACGGTCTCCCTTGAGTTCACGGACCTCGAGCTACCTGGTGGGCCGTTCAAGCTGCCGATTCGGGTGTCGACCTACACGACCCAGACGAACCTCGAGTCGTCGTTCACTGGCCCCGGGGCGCTGGCCGACACGCTGGTCACGGACTCGGTGAAGGTGAACGTCACGGTGACCAAGACCAAGGATGGGAGCCAGATGGCCGGGACCGTCGCGTCCATCGCCTCATCGGACTCATCGGTCGTCAGCCCGATCGCCAACGTGATCGCCCCGGACGTGGCGGTCTTCGCCGACACAGGGAGGGCGCGGTTGGTCGTAACGCTCGCCAGCCCCGCGCTGCCGCGGGCGGCGCTGCGCGACAGCGTCGATCTCTTCGTCAGCACCTACTACGTGACCGCCGATCCCCTCGAGGCGGCGCCGATCATGGGGGATACGATCCAGTACTTCGCCGCCGCGTGGGACTCGCGGCCACAACCGGATACGGTGCTGACGAATGCCAACCTAAGCTTCGCGTCGTCCGATGCGACGGTGGTTCCTCTGCTCGACGCGGCGCTGGGTCGTGCGTTTGCCCGCGACACGGGATGGGCCGTGCTGACGGTGACCCTCGTCAGTCCGACTCTGCCCAGTGGGACGGTCGATGCCGCGTTTGACACGACCCGGATCACGGAAGAGCGATTCTACGGCGCCGTCTCCCCGATGAGCGGTGACTTTCAGGACACCGTTGTTGTGGCGGCCAGTGAGGTGCACAGCTTCACGGACAGCACGTTGATCAGGTTCTCGAACGGGGCCGCTGGCTACGTCGATTCGCTCAACGCGGCACGAGATACCCTGTGGTTCATTGTTGGCGCAGGTACGCCGACGAATCCGAATACGCTGACGTTCATGAACCTGAAGGATGATGAGGGCGGCGCACGGGATACGGTCTTGAGCCGGTTCACCTTCACAGGTGGCGGCACAGTGGATGACCCGTATGAGCCGAACGATGCATTCCCCCTTGACGCCCCGCGCCACAGGA